>Ga0209637_1000273_pt1 | contig 19201 bp, 18 predicted proteins | sample OlaalgELextract3_2_FD_187379 | JGI IMG/M metagenome (GOLD analysis project Ga0209637, IMG submission 187379) | Olavius algarvensis symbiont microbial communities from Tuscany, Italy - Type G ELBA extract 3 (SPAdes) (version 2) | ecosystem: Host-associated > Annelida > Digestive system >... | reverse complement strand
ACTGTCACAAGGGTCTGGTCAACGGTCCCTGCGGCGGCACCAACCACGGCAAGTGCGAGATCGATGTCAACAAGGACTGTGTCTGGACCCTGATTTACAACCGTCTCAATGAACTGGGGCGGCTGGAGTCCATGAAAATATATCAAAAGCCCCGCAACCACCTGGGAGAACCCAAGCCGGGGAAACTAAAATTGGAATAATGGAGCAATGGAGTGTTGGAGTAATGGAAATAAGGATTAAATCGAATCCATTCAATTTTAATCCAACACTCCAATTCTCCAATACTCCATTACTCCCGGAAAAATTAGCCATTAAAATTAAAAGAATTTAGTTAGAGCGTTCTTGGAAAAAAGAAAGGAAGCACCCTATGCCTACTCCATTCAAAGAAGCTTTAGAGTCCGGCAAATTTGTCGTCACCAGTGAAGTCGCGCCTCCCAAGGGGACCAATCTCGAAAAATTCAAGCACCACATCGAGCTGTTAAAAGACAAAGTGGATGCCATGAATGTCACCGATCATCAAAGTTCGGTCATGCGCTTCCCGTCCCTGGGCGGCTGCCTGCTGGTCAAAGAGCAAGGCGGTGAAGTCATTTTGCAAATGACCTGTCGCGATCGCAACCGCATGGCGCTGCAGGCGGATTTGATATTTGCCTCCTACATGGGTGTCCAAAATGTACTTTGCCTGACAGGGGATTCCATCATGCTGGGCGACCATAAGGAGGCCAAAAGCGTCTTTGATCTGGATTCCAGCCAATTGCTGGAGACCGTCCGCACCCTGGAAAAAGGCAAAGACCTGGGCGGAAATGAACTGGACGGGGCGGTATCTTTTTGTGCCGGAGCGATTGTCACACCCGAGGCCGACCCGCTCGAGCCCCAGCTGATCAAGTTTGAAAAGAAAATAGAATCCGGTGCCGAGTTCATCCAGACCCAGGCCGTCTACGACCTGGATCGATTTAAAGAGTTCATGGACTATGCCCGGCAGTTCAACGTTAAGATCCTGGCCGGTATCATCCTGCTGACCTCTGCTCCCATGGCGCGCTTTATGAACAAAAATATCGCCGGTGTCTTCGTGCCCCAGGACTTAATCGATGAAATGGCCTCGGCCCCCAAGGGCCAGGCCCTGGCCAGGGGCATCGAGATCGCCGGCCGCATGATCAAACGCATTCATGATGAAAAAATGTGCGACGGCGTCCATATCATGGCCATCGGCAAAGAGGAGAAAGTGCCGGATATCATGGCGGCAGCGGGGCTAATTTGATAGACACTTTGTTGATTCATATTCAGCATCAGACCGGAATCCTTGCAAAACTTCTGTCAGGATTAAATCACCGGTTATTACAGGAACACCTGACAGAAGACTATTCAGTAAATTCGTCTGCCACGTAAGCTGCCCGTTAAAATAATCGATTCATACGGATGAGTCGACCATTACCATTTATCCAGCCTCATTTTTTCGAGATCGCCATCCCATGATATCCTCCTCGGATATTGGGATGCTAATCGCTTCCGATCATTAGCCGAATTACCAAATCCGTATGAAGGCCACCGACTTGACCGCTTGGGCTCAATCAAACTTCAATTAATATTTATCTTATATCGATTACGAGGACGACAACGCCCACTAAGACTAATCCAAACAGCTACGGATCGGAGAAATACGATATGAAGACATTTGGAAAAATAGGCCTGCCAAAAATCATTCTGATGATAGTCATTTTTACGCTTTGTTTGATCATTTTCGCGGAAATCCGCACAAGCGCCCAGACGCCCGATAACTCCCGGGAGACCGAAATGCGGATCGCGCCGACGCTTTGAAAGCGGACGACCGGAAAAGGAGTTTAAAAATTGAAAAGGTAAACCGCATCACCGGCGGAAGGCCGGGGCCGAAAGATATGGTGGTCAGCGTGAGTCAGTTTTAAATTACCTGGAACCAAATCGATATCATATTGGACAAGCTGGATGAGATTTCCCATGAGCTTTCGCAAATGAAATAAATGTTAGACGAGGGGTTGCTTCGGGTCTAATCACAAGAAATCGCAACCAGCCGGGTAACCGAATACAATTAAACAGAAGGAGATCTGTATGGCAGGATTAAATTCAAAGGCCGTAAAGACAACTCTTTTACCCTAATTGAGCGAAGCCCAATTAGCAGGTATTGGGTATTGGCTATCAGGTATTGGTTTGGTAGCCTTGCGTAACTCATTTTATATGGCCCTTGCGGGTGATATATTAAAAATCAAACCCATTCCTTAAAACCAATACCCAGTACCAGATACCGAGTACCCACCAATTGAGCTTCACTCAATTGGTGTTTTAGTAATATGCTTGGCTGTCGTGCCCTTGGCATGGGTACTGGCCGGGGGTCATAGCAAGCTCGTCGCAACTGACCCTGCTGGAGTTGCGATCAAGGGATACGACACCGTCGCCTATTTTACCGAAGGAAAGGCTGTAAAAGGCAGACCCGAGTTCGCGTCGCTATTCAAGATGAATAGGGAGGCTTCGGAAAATAAACGTCGCCTTGGATGGCATCGTTGTATCCACTATGGAACACATATCAGGACTGTCAGCACTGATTGATAGGGGTGCTTCTATCTACCGAACCACCAAAATACAATCAAATCACAAGACCCAGCCGAATGCGCGGGGTTAAGGGAACGGGCACCAAAATAAGCCCGTTTCATTTTGCTAGGCGATATGCAGAACTTGAAAAATTAAGGAGGCGTCGTTGACTGGTTCAGTTGTAATTACGCTTTTATTGGCAAACCGGCTTTATCTTTGAAGGATCCAACGATTATCATGATGATATCAATCAAAGCCCATATTCCAAGTCCGCCAAGTGTTATTAGCTGCAATATTCCAGTACCAATTTTTCCGACAAAGAAACGATGAACTCCAAGCCCTCCTAAAAAAATGGCAAGCAAGAGGGTCGGTACAAAACCTTTTTCGCTTTTTTCGACTTCAGTTTCGGTCATAATAAGTCCTCCTCTATCTCTAAATTTTACAACTAAACCAACCAACGACAAGAACCATAATAAGGCGGGAGTCAAGGACCACCTGCGGATCAGGCGGCTTGCATTTTCGACAATAAGCCGAAATTGCATGACTTCGGTAGTGCGTATATCATTAATCTTGCGTATCCCGTCGAAGCGGGATTCGCACGGCAAGAATTAGTTCATGCATCGGCAGTTTTGGATGAGGACTTTAGACTTTTTTCGCTTTTTCGGAATTCCTGCTTGAATTTTAGGCCACGAGAATTCCCATTGACAAATATTTTGATACTTGCTTTTAAAACTATTAAGATCTATCATCGCTGCTCATTGAACGCGCTTTTACAAATCTCATACTTACGGGGCCTGAAATTATGACAATTAAAAGATCGACGATCTTATTGGGAATTTTAGCAATTCTGGTGATTATCCTGGTGGGGATAGTTATTTCCATTTATCCCACCTGGCTTTGGTTCGGGAATCTGAACTTTGCGCCGGTGTTCTGGACGATGGCGCTGGGCAAATACGGAGTTGCCGCGGTAATCTGGTTTCTGATCATCGTCACCTTGTCCGTCAATCTTTACGCGGCTCAGCGTTTGCATCGCGAAGGTGAGCAGAAGATTACCGAAATAGCCGGAATGCCCGTCTCGGGCAGGTCTTTGAATACCCTGATCCTGGCCGCAATTCTGATTGTTAGTTTTATCATTGCGTCAAAGGGATCAGTGCAATGGAATATGGTGCTCAGTTATTTAAACCAGCACCCCTTTGGCAGTACGGATCCCGTGTTCGGCAAGGACATCGGTTTCTATGTCTTTTCGCTTCCCTTCTACCTGTTTGTGCGGGAACAGTTGCTGATCATCCTGCTCTTTGCCGCACTGGTGACCGTCATATGGTATGTAAAAGACGGCGGGGTCCAGATAATCGGTGAACTCGTTGTGGCAGAGGATAGACCGACCTCTCTGCCTAAAGTCAAAGTTGCGGATAACGTCGGCAAACATCTGCTGGTGCTCGCCGGAATTATGATTCTTCTGGTCGCATTGGGCTATCATTTAAAAGCCTACGGTGTGCTCTACTCGACCCAGGGCCCTGCTTTTGGCGCAAGCTACACGGATGTCAACATAAAGGTCCTCGCTTACAGGCTTTTAATGGTATTGTCCTTTCTAATGTGCCTGTTTATCGTTTACAACGCCTTCAGACTGAAAATAAAACTTCTCTTAATCTGCACCGCAATATGGGTTGGCGCCATTGTCGTTTTTGCCACCGGTCTTCCGGTCCTGGTACAGCAGGTCGTGGTCAAGCCGAATGAACTGGCCAAGGAATCACCCTACATCGCCTATAATATCGATTTTACCCGCCGGGCATACAACCTGAATAATATTCAGGAGGTCGACTTCGAGGTCAATAACAACCTGAGTGCCGAAGAAATCAAAGACCATGCCGTGACCATTCAAAACATCCGGGTGTGGGATGAGCGGCCCCTGCTCCAGACCTACCGCCAAATTCAATCGATAAGGCTCTATTACGATTTTAACAATGTCGATGTCGATCGTTATCTGATCGACAATCAATACCGGCAGGTTATGCTGGCCGCACGGGAACTGGTGGTGGATCAGCTTCCAGCCCAGGCCCAGACCTGGGTCAACCGGCACCTGATCTACACCCATGGATATGGATTGGCCATGAGTCCGGTTAATGAAGTCACCGCCGAAGGATTGCCGCAACTCATGATTAAAGACGTCCCCCCCGCGGTGGATATCGACCTGAAGATAGACCGGCCGGAAATTTATTTCGGAGAAAAAACGACTGAATATATCATGGTGCAGACCAGCGCCCAGGAATTTGATTATCCCAAGGGAGACAAAAACGTCTATGCCACTTACGGGGGCAAGGGTGGGGTTCCGATCAGCTCTTTTATGAGAAGATTGCTTTTTGCCATTCAATTTCAGGATCCGCAGATACTGTTTACGACGTATCTGACCCCTGAAAGCCGGATCATGTTTAACCGCCGGATTAGAAACCGGGTGACCGCCATCGCCCCCTTTCTTTCCTATGACACCGACCCCTACATGGTGGTCTCAGGCGGCCGGCTCTATTGGATCCAGGACGCCTATACGGCATCCAACATGTATCCTTACTCCAAACGATCCAGGACCCCGTTCAGGAAAAAAGAGCTCAACTACATCCGCAATTCGGTTAAAGTGGTCATCGATGCCTATGACGGGCATGTCGCCTACTACATGATTGACACGCAGGATCCCATCCTCAAAACATACGCAAAGGTATATCCGGACCTGTTTAAACCCCTGGATGAGATGCCTGCGGATCTTAAAAAGCACCTTCGATACCCCAATGATCTCTTTGAGATCCAGGTACAGACATACGCCAAGTATCACATGCAGGACGTCCAGGTATTCTACAACCAGGAAGACCTCTGGGAGCCACCGGATGAGATATATGGCGACAACCGGCAGATGATGAAGCCTTACTATATCATCATCAAGCTGCCGGATGAGGATAAAGAGGAATTTCTCCTGATGCTTCCCTATACGCCCTCAAAAAAGGACAACATGATCGGCTGGCTGGCAGCCAGAAGCGATCTGCCCCACTACGGCAGCCTGCTGGTATATAAACTTTCAAAAGATAAACTGGCATACGGCCCCATGCAGGTCGAGGCCAGAATTGATCAACAGACCGATATCTCCCGCGAACTGAGCCTCTGGGGCCAGCGCGGTTCGCGGGTCATCCGGGGCAATCTCCTGGCCATTCCGGTAGGGGAATCATTTATCTATGTGGAGCCGATTTATCTGGAGGCCGAGCAGGAGCCGCAGCGCGACGCCCAGGCAGCAACTGCCCCAAAAGGCGGGCAGTCGCAGAAACAACAGCCGGCACGGCCGGCTAGAAAAGGGATCACAACGACTGCGGCCCTGCCAGAACTGAAACGGGTAATTGTGGCCCTCGGCAGCCGGGTAGCAATGGAAGAAAAACTCGAACTTGCATTGAGACGGGTACTTGGCGCTAACATTATCAAAAAAGACGATCTTGCCGCTATGGCGCCCGAATCGGGAGAAATCTCCGGTCTCGCAGAACAGGCTTTGAAATACTACAATAATGCCAGGGATTACCTGCGCCAGGGGGATTGGGCCGGATACGGCAGGGAACTGGAGAAGTTGGAGAACATCCTGGTACAAATATCGAAAAATACCGCGGGTAAGGAATGATCTTTCTGGAGTAATCCCATAAGGTTATCCTCTCATAATGCGATCTTTGGAAAATGACTATCTTTTTTTTGCTTTTGGGCTTTACCGAAAGGAGCATTGGCCATGAAACCTGAGAAACAAAACGTTGCCGCAAGCACACATCCTAAAGTTAACGATAAAAAAAACTCTGATCTGGATGAATCTGCAAATGATGCGGAAAAGAGATTACAAACAGCAAAACCCGAGTTCGGATCTGCCGCTGCTGAAACTCGCGGGGCAGGCGCCGTTGGCGGCAAAACACTTGATATCGTTTCCGAGGAAGAAATTCGTGCGCTGGTCCAGTATGTGACGGAACGGGGTTTGGACCCAGATGGATCGGTCGTCGGCGACGTCGTCAATGCATTGTATAGCCGGCAGGTGCAGAGCAACGATGTGACACAACAGATAAAGGTTCAGCGGGAAATTATCCAGAACTACAATCGCCTGAGTGCGCTCACTTACCCGGCGAAACAGGTTAGCGGGCGCAGTATTGTTGACACACCTCGCATCATCAGATCCGTATGGCCGATTCTGATGACCGGATTGGCACTGATCGTCGCCGTGATTGCCCTTGAGTATTTTTCCGGCCAGAAGCCACCGGAAGGGAGCAAAGCAATCCCCTGGATGACGGCTCTCAGCGCACTGGTGCTGCCGTTTCTCTGGGGTGCGTTAGGATCGGCAGTCTACCTGATGAAACGTGTCTCTGATGTGGCCGAGGAGTTTGCGTTCGATTCGCGCCGATTCAGGGGATGGTTTTCGCGAATGCTGCTCGGCGCCACTTTAGGCGCAGTGGTCGTCCTTGCATTTTTAGGTTCTGAGGGCTTTCAGCCGGGAAATTTGAAACCCGCAGCAATCGCCTTTTTATCCGGTTTGGGGGTTCGGGCCATCTACTCCTCATTTGAAGCGTTGGTTAACATCATTAGTCGACGGGTTCAAATGGCGAGTCAATCCGGTGGTCCGGAAATAAAAGAACAACACGCCTTCATTGAAAAAGAAATCAAAATAGCATCTGACGCCAAAGACACCGAGCGCGTGCGCAGCCTGATGGCTGTAAAAGGGGCCCTGGGTAAGCGTTCCGCTTAAACCCCGATCCTTCTCCATTGGCATACAACGCCCATGCCAAACTTTCGACCTCTTCATTTCGTCATTTTTTCTTGGGATTATAAACATCAGGAATTGTGCGAACAAATTATGTGACAAAGGATTCCAAATCATGAACCGCGATTCGGTGAATAAGTCCGTCCTTCTTTTGCTGGCAATTTTTATTTCGGCTATTTTTTTATCCATGATTCGTTCTTTTTTGATGGCAATTTTCCTGGCCGGTATCTTTTCAGCCCTGGCGCGCCCCCTGTACAAACGTTTTGAAAATTGGTATGGCGGACGTCGTGCCCTGGCATCCCTGAGTACGCTGCTTCTAATCGTGATTGTCGTGATTGTGCCGCTCGGGTTCCTGATGGGAATCGTCACCGCCCAGGCCATCAAAGTCGGCCAAACCGTCACCCCCTGGGTCCAGGAGCAAATTGCCCAACCCGGTGAATTTCACGAACTGCTGGGTTCCCTGCCATACTATGACAAGCTCGCACCCTACGGTGAGACGATCTGGCGCAAGGCTGGAGAATTCATCGGCACCATCAGTCACTTTCTGATCAGCAATCTTTCAACGGCAACAATGGGTGCCGTCAATTTATTATTCATGGCGTTTGCAATGCTGTACACGATGTTTTTCTTCTTGATGGACGGCGACAAACTGCTGAACAAGATTCTCTATTATCTACCCCTGCAGGATCAGGATGAGCAACGCATGCTGGACAAATTTACTTCAGTTACGCGGGCCACGCTGAAGGGCACGGCCGTCATCGGCATATTGCAGGGTAGCCTGGCCGGCATCGCATTCTGGGTCGTGGGTATTCCCAGCGCCGTGTTCTGGGCAACTATTATGGCTGTGCTTTCAATCATACCCGGTATCGGCACCGCCCTGGTCTGGGGACCGGCTGTCATCATTTTGGCGGCCGGCGGTAATTATTTGAAGGCCGGCGGCCTTGGCATTTTTTGTGCGATAGTTGTCGGCGGCATCGACAACGTGCTTCGTCCGATTCTGGTCGGCAAAGACACCCAGATGCACGAATTGATGATCTTCTTCGGCACGCTGGGAGGCATTATTATGTTTGGGATTATGGGCATGATCATCGGTCCGATCGTGGCCGCGCTTTTTATAACCATCTGGGAGATATACGGTGTGGCCTTCAAAGATATCCTACCGCAGGTCGGTGGCCTTCAATCCACAACCCGATCGGAAGAAGATAAGGGCAATCATGATGAATAGCTACATTTCACTGATAATCATAGCTGTCGTTGGTGGTGTGACAGTTGCGCTTCAAGGCCAGTTTATGGGATTGATCGACAAAGGCAGCGGTAGTTTAAATTTTGAATTTTGACAACCTGCCGATATTTATTATAATTCCACTTCTCACGAATTATCTGATCAAAGGAGGCCAAATGAAAAAGTATATTATAGAACCCGGTCAAAAAGGGATAGACGCTCTGCAGGTCCGGGAAATGACCCCAAGGCAGCTAAAGCCCGGTGAAGTATGCGTGCGGGTGCAGGCAGTGGCTTTAAACTTTCGAGATCTGATCACTGTCAACAGGGGCGTGAAGCAGGAACTTATCCCATTGTCAGACGGAGCCGGAGAAGTTGAAGAGGTGGGCAGCGAAGTCACGGATTTGAAAGCGGGTGATCGAGTGGTGGGAATTTTCTTTCCTTTATGGCAAAGCGGCGATATCGATGCTGCTAAATTCTCAACAGCCCGGGGCGGAACACCGACAGACGGCATGCTGGCCCAGTATGTGTACGGTCCCGCAAACAGTTTTTTGAAATTTCCCGCACACCTTTCCGATGCAGAAGCCTCGACCCTGCCATGTGCCGGATTAACTGCCTGGAATGCTCTGATTGTTCAGGGAGAATTGAAATCGGGTGAAACCGTACTCATCATGGGAACCGGCGGAGTGGCTTTGTTTGCCCTTCAACTTGCAAAAAATATCGGGGCGCGGGCAATCCTTCTTTCAAGCACTGATCAAAAGCTTGAAAAGGCCCGGCAAATGGGCGCTGATGAGTTGATAAACTATACAACGACGCCAAACTGGGAAAGTGCAGTCTTGCAGAAAACCTCTCAAATCGGAGCGGATTTGATTCTCGAGCTAGGCGGCGGTGGAACGCTCGCCAGGTCACTGGAATCTGCTAAAATCAACGGTCGCATCAGTCTGGTGGGGGTCCTGACCGGATTTGACGGTCAGGTAAACCCGTTGCCGATCCTTAGAAAAAGCCTGTCGGTGAAGGGGATATATGTGGGAAGCGGCGATATGCAGAAGCAATTCCATGCAGCCCTTGAGCAAAATAGGATTCACCCGGTGATTGACCGCACATTCAATTTTGGCCAGGTAAAAGAGGCCTATGAATACCTTCAGAGCGGTCGGCACTTCGGTAAAATTGTTATCCAGCTGGATTGATTTATATTGACATTTAAGCGTTCCATAAATAGTATCCGGTATTCAAATAATCACTTTTGAAGCTCAACTTCGCGCCGGGGATTCGCTCTCGCTGTCGATTCTCAATTGCTGCGCGCCTTCACCTGCCGAGCCAGTGTTCGCCCGATCGCTCTATCTCCCGAAACTAAACCGGATGAACCGGAAGCGAAAAGGTCTCACGCAAAGACGCCAAGCTATAATTAGTGCTTTACCTTTGCGCGCTTTGCGGCTTTGCGCGAAAATTTTTTTATCAAAAATGCGAAAACATTACATTTAAGTTTCTAAAGGGGGAAAATACAATGTATAAAAAAATTATGGTGCCATTAGACGGTTCTGAACTAGCCGAATGCGTTCTCCCTCATGTGGAGGCATTTATCGAGGGGTGTCAGGTGAATCATTTTGTGTTCGTGCGTGTGGTCGAACCGCCGGCCACATTCTATAGTGGAGATTATCCAATAAGCCCGGAGGTAATGAAGGAAAGAGAAACAGCCGGGGAAAAAATTGCCCGGGATTACCTTGATCAGGTCGTGAGCCGACTGGCGTACGAAAGTACAGAGTTGCATTCAGAGGTTCTGGTTGGGAATGTAGCGGACAGTCTTGCTGATTTCGCTGAAATTAAGGAATTCGATCTTATCCTGATTGCAACTCATGGTCGTTCCGGGGTTAACCGATGGGTCAGGGGCAGCATCGCCGACAAAGTCCTCAGATCTTCCAACATCCCGGTTTTAATGGTACGCGCTCCAGGGTCTGAAGGCGGGATTTAAAACCGAGTTTTGCAAAATACAAAGGGGACATGACACTTGAATATGGTTCTATTATCTTGACTTTTCATTTATCTTTGTTAATCTGAGCCAGATTCTATTCGCCAGGCATACAATTATCCTTTAATCAAATAAAGGGTTGGAAATGAATCAGCCTATAAAAATCCCACTCCTGTAAATGAAGGTGGGATTTTTTATTTTTCTTAAAAGGGCGATCATCAAGATGCCACTTCATTAATATGGAGATATTATGAACGGTTATGCAGGCCAAATATTAAGAGTCAACCTGACCGACAGGATAACAAGCACCATGCCCACCGCCAGATATGAACAATGGATCGGGGGCCATGGCATGGGGTCGGCCATTTTTTTTGATCTTGTAAAAGACAAGACAATTGACGGATTTGATCCGGCCAATGTCGTTACCCTGATGTCTTCTCCGCTGTCAGGCACGCTGACTCCGGCCGGTGCCGGACGGACAGAAATACAGGGAATCGGCGTACAGTCCGTCCCGATTGGCTGGTTCACCCGCAGTAATTTCGGTGGAAGATTTTCATCCATGCTCAAGTTTGCCGGCTGGGACGGTATCGTCATCCAGGGGCGCGCAGACGAGCCGGTTTGGCTGGATATTCGAAACGACATGGTGCGCATTCGCAATTGCAGTCAGCTGTCATTATGGGGAACAGATACCTGGCAATGCCAGCAAAAAATTTGGCATTATGTTGCCGACAATCAGGCCTATGGTGACTGGTTCAAACCGGCCGGTGAAAATGGCGACCAGACCACCCAACGTCCGGCGGTCCTGGCAATCGGCCCGGCCGGGGAAAATTTAAGCCGCATGGCCTGCCTGATACACGATGCCGGCAGCGCAGCGGGCCAGGGCGGCTTCGGTGCGGTTTGGGGTTCAAAACGACTGAAAGCCATCAGCGTCATGGGCACCGGCAGTATTCGGGTCAACAATCCGAAGGCCCTGATGCAGGCTCGATTATGGCAGAAGAAACATTATGCCTTTAAACTTGACAATCTCAAAAGAAAATACATGTCGGTCGATTTTCAAAGCCCTCCCGTACCGGGAACCCTGTACCGGTCGGGAAAGCCAAGGACCGGCCAAAGACCGCAGGCCTGCATCGGCTGTCATTCCGCTTGCAGGGGCCGGTATGAAGACGGAATTGGCAACGAAGCCACCTGCTTTACGACTGTATTTTATCCTTATGGGATGACGCTGGATATACAGCGCCAGGCCAGCGATCTGCTCAACAGATACGGATTGAACGCGGCCGAGATGCTCTGGGGCGAGCTATACCTTAGAGATCTTAACCGGTCCGGTATCGTCGGATCGGGCATGGAGATCGACAGCCCGCTTGATTTTGACAACTACGGTACCCTGGACTTTGCCGAGCAACTGGTCAAGAGCATCGCGTATCGCAACGACGGCCATGGCAACGACCATCGGTTCGGTGATGATTTAGCCGAGGGTTTTGTGCGGGCGGCCGCCGGGTGGGGCCGGCTGGAGGGCCCCTACGGCGACTTGAAAACCGGCCGGCTTCGATTTCCATACTGGGGCCTTCCGCTGCATAAAGAGCCGCGATCGCAACTTGACTGGGCCTATGGCACCATACTGGGGGACCGGGACATCAACGAACATGGCTTTGATCAGTTAAGAAGTAATCCCACCTACAACAAACAGTGGGGGATTCCCCTTTATGGTACGGCAGAAGAAGTTGTCAGGATCTACACGGATAAAATGGTCCCGTTTCAGGGCGACCGCCTGATGCTGGATTTCAGCAGCGGCAACATGTACTCCGGGCACATTGCCAAGCTCGTCAGCTGGCACCGGTATTATACCCGTTTCTGGAAACAGTCGGCCCAGTTCTGCGACTGGCGCTGGCCGGATTTTCTAAATCTTTACGGACCCGGCAAAGTGGGATCCACCGGCATCGCAGAACCCAAATTTCTCAATGCAGTCACGGGCAAAAATTTCACCTTCCGGGATGGTGTCGAACTGGGCCAAAAAATATGGAACCTGGACCACGCCATCTGGACGCTGCAGGGAAAACATCGGGACATGGTGCATTTCGCAGATTATTTATATACTCAACCCAGTCATTCCCTCAGGGGTCAACCCGAGTACATGCCCGGCAGAGAAAATGGAAAGTGGCGTTACATAAAAACGCTGGGCCGTACATTTGACAGGGATAAATTTGAAGAATTCAAAACCCGTTTTTACAAGCTTCAGGGATGGGAAACAAGCAGCGGATACCCGACCGCCGGCACGCTGCAATCCATGGGACTGAATGACGTTGCCGACGAGCTCGGACAAAACGGCAAATTGGGGAAAGGATGATAAATTCAATCCCGCGCACACAGATTTGATTGAACCCTTGATGGAATTGAAACATATGAGCCCAATCTGCCAGGCTTCCGGAGTAATGGAGTTTTGGAGTAATGGAGTGATGATGAATTCGGATAGAAGATCGATTTAATTTTTTCTGTAGGTGTCTGCATGTAATTCGGCGCCCGCAGATCGGCTGCTCAAAGATCTGTTTTTCCAACACTCCATCACTCCAACACGCCAATACTCCTAAACCGATTTGAAAGGTAAAACGAGATGGATGACAATTTTAATGAAATGATAACAACTGTCAAAGAAACGTCCGTATCACGTCGTTATTTTTTGCGGGTTGCCGGAACCGTCGCTTTTGGGGTTAGCGTAGGCGGTTATGCCGGTGTCAAAGAGGCACTGCCGAAGATTGTGAAATTGGCCGACGGCCGGACGGCAATACCCGTTTCCGAGGGTTATCTGCTGGTTGATCAAAAAAAATGCCAGGGCTGTATGTCCTGCATGCTGGCCTGCTCCCTGGTGAACGAAGGCGTGGAGAATCTTTCCCTTTCCAGGATCCAGGTCTTCCAAAATTCATTTGAAAAATGGCCGAATGACCTGAATATCGAACAGTGCCGCCAATGTGCTGACCCCGCCTGCCTTGCCGCCTGCCCGGAAGATGCTCTCAGCATCGATGCCCGGTTCGGCAACGTTAGGAGCGTGGTGAATATGGAAAAATGCGTCGGCTGCGGTGCGTGTGTCGAAGCCTGCCCCTATACACCCAGTCGACCGCTGGTAGTGCCGGACAAGAAGTACGGCGGTGATTTAAAGGCCAGAAAATGTGAACTTTGTGCAGATGCCCCCTATCACTGGGACACCGCAGGAGGCGGACCACAGGGAAAACAGGCGTGCGTGGAAGTCTGCCCCGTCGGTGCAATTCAATTTACGACCAAAGTACCCGAGCAGGAAGGTGATTCGGGCTATAAAGTCAATCTTAGGGATTCTACCTGGGCCGGCCTGGGATACCCGAACAAATAATAAAAATTCAAATCTCACCTTGATATTTTAAAAGTTATCCCCAACTTAATTTTGTTGCTACCTGAATTTTGCAGGCAAATAACGCTCAGTGAAGTTCGAGATCAAGTTACCGTATTTAACTTGCAGCGATGAATGCTGCTTTAAAATTCAGGTACTAAACCGAGCATTAATTGGTTTCCATATGGAAATGAATCTTTTCCTTGCGCCCTGCGCCTTATGCCACTGCGAAATTGGCAAAAACCTTGGGGTTGGTAAATACTATACCCTATAGTTGCATAAAAATTAGTATTCAAACTTGTCCGTTACAATGAAGACCATTGCGGTTATTGACTGATCCTGGATTCTGGTTACTGGATACTGGATGTTGTTGGATTTCATCATTAGTGCATTTCTATTTTATCCAGCATCAAGTATCGAGCATCCAGCATCTGTATAGGAAACGCAACCGTCTCAAGCATCCCGGTAGTGCAAGGTGATAAAAATTTATGCAACGTTAGGGTATATCATTGCCTGCTTAATTTCGATCCTATCATTCAAATGGGGGTGGTGCGACTGAATTCTGCCATACGAAAGACTACTCAAATTCATAGGCTTTGTGTTCCCCTATTGATGTTTGTCAGCCAGATCCTGCTGGTGGTGCTGCCAACGAACTCATTTAGTGATACAGCAACCGGCGTCCGGCAAATCGACGGAATCAGGGAGAATTCGTGGTCTTCATTGCAGGGCTCAGACCTATTGAAGTCCGCAATCGAATTGGCCAAAGGAAATTTTTTGGTGGCCAGCCGTCGACTTGAAGATCCGAATTTTCGCGAAACTGTAGTTCTGCTGATGCGCTACGGTCAAGACGGCGCTGCGGGATTGGTGATCAATCGGCCATTAAACGTTAAGCTTTCAACAGTATTGCCGGATTTTAAGGAATCGGAGCACCGTAATGAGGCCCTCCACCTCGGAGGACCTGTTGAACCGAACAAAATGCTGCTTCTGGTAAGTTCAGTTAAACCACCGCAAGAATCCATACAAGTATTTGGCGATATATACATCAGTTCTAGCCTGAAAGAGCTCCAAAGATTGATTAAAAGTACCAGCAAAGACGAAAAGTTTAGGATCTATGCCGGCTACGCCGGTTGGGCGCCCAACCAACTTGAGTCTGAGCGTGACCGGGGAGACTGGCATGTATTAAAAGCCGATGCCGAGACATTGTTCGACAAGAACTCCACAGAAATCTGGCAAAAAATGATCCATCGTATCACGGCCAATTGGGTGCATCTGAAAATACCTGATCGTTCAGGGGCTCAGAGGTTCAGTGTTAAAAGGTTGGCGGACAAAGTCCAATTTAAATCGTTGTCTCAAAAGGAGTGAAAAATGCGATACAAAATATTAGGAAAAAGTGGATTACGCGTTTCAGAGTTGTGCCTTGGCACCATGACATTTGGTGAAGAATGGGGCTGGGGAGCATCCAAAGATGAAAGTAAAAGGATCTTCGATGCTTTTGCCGGAGCCGGCGGCAATTTTATCGATACAGCCAATAAATATACCAATGGCACCAGCGAAAAATTCGTGGGTGAATTCATGAGCTCGGACAGGGACAAATTCGTGCTGGCCACCAAATACACCTTATCGATGGATCCGGATGATCCGAATTCGTCCGGCAATCACCGCAAAAATATGGTTCAATCCCTAGAGGCCAGTCTTAAAAGACTGGATACTGAATATATCGATTTGCTCTGGGTTCACGCCTGGGACCCAATGACCCCGGTCGCAGAATTTATGCGGGCCCTGGATGATCTGGTAAGTGCCGGCAAAGTTTTTTACGTGGGTATCTCGGATGCTCCGGCTTGGATCGTTTCCCGCGCCAATACCCTGGCCGAGCTGAGAGGCTGGTCCCCTTTTGTCGGCCTGCAAATTAAATACAACCTGCTCGACCGCACGCCGGAAAGGGATTTGCTGCCAATGGCGAAAGCATTGGATATCGGGGTCACGGCCTGGTCTCCATTGGGAGGTGGGGTTTTAACCGGCAAATACAACCGGGAAAACAGTGACCCCAAACGGTACGGGCCTGAAGACCCATTCGGCAAGATGATGTTAAATGATAGAAATCTTTCTATCGCGGCCAAAGTCCAGCAGATAGCCGGTGAAATCGGACGAACACCTTCCCAGGTCGCCCTGAAGTGGCTTTTGCAGCAAAATGATCGGGGCGTTGTCATTCCCATCATCGGGGCAAGATCAGCGACTCAGCTAGCCGATAATTTGGCTTGCCTGGAATTTGAAATCGAAGCCAGACCGTTGCAAGCAATTGATTCTCTGAGCAAAATAGAGCTTGGTTTTCCTCACGATTTCCTCGAATATGAAGAGGTGCGGTCAACCGTTTATGGTAACACCTTTTCTCTGATTGACAATCATAGAGATTAAAACCGATCCCGGATATACCGCAAACAAAAAGGTCTCACGCAAAGACGCAAAGTCGCCAAGATTTAATTAATGACTTATGGAGGTTTACCTTTGCAAGCAGATTTATGGTTTTTATACGAAAACATGCTTAGAAGCCGCCTGTTCCGGAATCGTTGGTGCGTCAGGGCCGACCGCCGCGGGTTTTGCCCTGGCAGCACGGCATCTTCGTCCCGGCAAGATTGCAGTGTCCTTTTTTGGGGAAGGGGCGATGAATCAGGGGATGTTGCTGGAATCCTTGAATCTGGCTATAATTAATACGCCGGAACTTCAATCTAACAAATTTCTTCAGTTTCCCGGGAACAGTTTACTACCCTGAAACTACGATTATTCAGGGCAGATTAATACGGCAGGCCTATCTTGCGAACAAATAATAGTCGAAATTATGCTGTCATGGCAGCTTGGTGGATGTCCGGAACGCTGGTGTCTTTCATGGCCATGGCAATCGGCGGGCGGCAGCTGTCCGGCCAATTGACTACCTTTCAGATTCTATTTTTCCGCAGTCTTATCGGGCTGGCAATCATCGGTTTTTTATTGTGGCGCAGCAGTTGGAAGCAGGTATTTACCAGGCACTTCAAGGTTCATGCCCTGCGCAATATCGCTCATTTCGGCGGCCAGTTCGGCTGGTTCTATGGCATTGCCTATATTCCGTTGGCGGACGTGTTCGCTCTGGAATTCACCGTGCCGCTATGGACAGCAGTATTGGCCACGATGCTGCTCGGTGAACAGATCACCCGGGCGCGAGTCACTGCCATCACATTCGGTGTGGCGGGTGTGATTCTCATTTTGCGCCCGGGCCTGGCGGTGATAAGCCCGGCTTCGCTGGCAGTACTGGGCGGGGCTTTTTGCTATGCCCTGTCACACACCCTCACCAGAAAGCTGGCCCTGGTCGATACGCCGCTGGCCATCCTTTTTTATATGACCCTGATCCAGCTGCCCCTGGGCTTGGCAACCTCGGTCTTTGATTGGGCGACACCGTCGATAGCCATGTTGCCGTGGATTATCGTGGTGGGGGTAGCCGCCCTGAGCGGACACTACTGCATGGCAAGAGCCCTGGCAATAGCGGATGCAGTTGTTGTCGTGCCGCTGGATTTCTTGCGATTGCCGTTGATCGCCGGGGTGGGGGCTTTAATCTATCACGAACCTTTAGACTGGCTTGTGCTGGCCGGCGGAGGAGTGATGTTTACCGGTAATTTAATTAACATCCGGGCTGAGGAAAAAAGAAATAAGAGACTTGAAGCAGCAGGAACACGCATAAAGAATTAATTCCTTTAACGAAAGGTCAACAAAATCCATGACCCTAACCATTGACTCACACATTGTTTTTCTGGCAACCAGGGACCTGCCGGTGACGGCAGCGTTCTATGAAAAGACAATCGGGCTGACCCTGGCTCTGGATCAGGGAAAATGCAAAATCTATCAGGTGGCCCAAGCAGCTTTCCTGGGATTTTGTGCCAAAGATGAGATCCCGGCGCGGGATGGTGTCATTGTTACGCTGGTAACCCGGGAGGTGGATGAATGGTATGAGCAGTTGCGATCCAAGGGTGTAATATTTGAAAAGGCGCCTGCTTACAATCCGGAATACCGGATCTATCATTGCTTTGTGCGCGATCCGAACGGCTACCTGCTGGAAATCCAGCGGTTCGAGGACCCCCGCTGGGAGTAAATCCTAACATCGCATAAACAATATTCTTCAATTTGCAATGAACAATTGACGACTTGGATTGTGAATCCATCAAGTATTATACATTTGAGCGCTAAATTAATTTAGCAATAAGTTCATAACTATCTGAATTTAAATCATTAAAACCCTACCCCTTTTTGTCATTCCACAAATTTCGTAAAAAAACCTTGACAATTCAATTATTTGAGCAATAATTATATCTGTTATTAAAAAGTTTATTTTTCAAAGTATTTATTATTTTACATTTTGAGATAAGCAACACAGAATTGACAGATATAGTGAAATTATAATATAGCTATGAACCCGACCCCCACCAAAAATAATTTGCCATTGCGCAAAGGCGATTTTACCAATCTGTTCGAAGCGCTTGATTATGCCGCAGAGGGCATAACCGGCTATAACTTTTATGATGGCACCGGAAAATTGAGCACCGTGCTTCCATATAAAAAACTTCGAAAGGAAGCGCGATCGTTAGCGCGCCGTTTGCTCGGGTTGGGGCCGCGGCGCGGTGCACGGGTTGCGCTGGTGGCGGATACCCAGCCGGATTTTATGCGATATTTCTTCGCCTGCCAATATGCCGGGTTGGTACCGATACCACTGCCGGCTCCGATCCAGTTGGGACACCGCCGCAGCTATGTTGAACAACTGCGCAGACTGCTGGTCACCTGCCAGGCGGAAATCGCCATAGCAACGGAGGCGCACCTTCCTTTTTTGATGAAGGCCGCGGCCAGCCTGAACCTTAGTTTTTATGGCGGTACCAAAGCTTTTGTTCATTTACCCGAAGAAGATGTCCAACTCCAGCAGTCCGGCGCCGATGATCTGGCCTATCTCCAATTTACCTCAGGCAGCACCCGCTTTCCCCGCGGTGTCATGATCAGCCAGAAAACCGTTATGAACAATTTATCGAATCTGATCGGCGGTGTGGTTCAGTTTCAAAATGATGATCGGGTTGTTTCCTGGCTGCCGTTCTATCACGACATGGGACTCGTTGGGATGGTGCTGGCGCCGTTGGCCGCTCAAGTCTCGGTGGATTACCTGAATCCGCGGGATTTTGCCATGCGCCCGAGGCTATGGTTGAAATTGATGTCCGACAACCGTGCCACCATATCTTTTGGCTCTGCCATGGGGTACGAATCGTGCCAGCGCCGTCTGCGGTCCGCCGATATCGAAAGCCTTGATCTCTGTCCCTGGCGTGTGGCCGGTATTGGTGC
>Ga0209637_1000271_pt1 | contig 19340 bp, 11 predicted proteins | sample OlaalgELextract3_2_FD_187379 | JGI IMG/M metagenome (GOLD analysis project Ga0209637, IMG submission 187379) | Olavius algarvensis symbiont microbial communities from Tuscany, Italy - Type G ELBA extract 3 (SPAdes) (version 2) | ecosystem: Host-associated > Annelida > Digestive system >... | reverse complement strand
ACATTGTCGAATCGTGTCCCCTGACAAAACTGAATGGTGGCTTATCTCAGCTACACTCTGCGGATGAAGACGCTGTTTCGTGGCTGACCAGTTATGGTTCATGACACGCATACGAGAAGAAGAAGATGGATAGATACCAGTTTTCTACAAAGTTTGGATTTGAATACTGTGCACCAAAAGCCTGCCAGATATGTAATTTTTTTGCCAGATAGTAGTTGCAACTTAAAAAGTAATTAAGTTAAAATTGAAGAATGTCACAGGGATTTGTTACAGGCAGACTTTTCACATGCTTTGGGGAAGGGCAGAGCTTATACCATGTAAAAAGATGCCTTTTGCACGTCATGCACTCCACTGATTGAGGTCTCAGACCTACTCAGTATGCACCCGTAAGGTAGGACTTTTCCAGTGCACAGAAACAGTTTTAGCTAAATGTGAGCGACAATACTGATCAAACGTGGTGAGAGTTGATTGATTTGCGACTGAGCCACTGCTGTTGCTAGCATGTAGACTAAATCCACACTTGATATTTCTGAAGCTGTTTGTTATGTTTCGTCGGTTTGTTAGGGCCCTCACGTTGCTGCAGTGACATTGGCGGCATTTGAGTGCATGTCAGTAGATTTTCCATCACCTCCATATCCGGATGAGTAAGCGTTCTCTCACATTCACTGTTGTTGACATTTTAAATTTACATTTTTGTGCCTCCACCAGGCCATAATGGCAGGTGGAGTCATTATGTTGTCGACTTTGTCCGTCTGTCCGTCCGTCCATTGCTAAATTTGTGAACACGATATTTTGAAAATGATGGAACTGATTTTGATGCAAATTGGCTCAAGTGGTTCATGGGGCAAAGGTATGAAACGGTCAACTTTGGGGTCTAGAGGTCAAAGTTCAAGGTCACACTAGGCAGCAGATAGTTGAGGTCTGGCTGAGGCATCATTCTCAATCCCTTGGGGTCACATAGCTTTTCTAGTTGTTTTTGCTGTAGATGATATTATTGCCTTTTACTGCTGTAGCTGTTGTACATTAACACACAGATGAATTTTATTGTCATCTTTTTATTGTTTTCGTTTCATTTTTAAGCGCCTCACTTTACTTTAGTAAAAGAGGCGCTTATTGAGATAGGCTGTGTCGTGACGTCGTTGGTCGTTGGTTGGTTGTCACGCGCGTGCACTGTGGCCAAACGGTGCATCTCAGGCCTATAGTTACTATGGAACACTAATAGGAAACCCTACCCCAGGAATTCAATGGTACAACTTTCGACCCCCTGGGGTAACCCCTAACCGGCGAATTGGCCCCCCGTGAGGCGCTTTTTGTCAAATTACTTTGACCTCTTGTTTAATTAGAATTTGTATGTATTTTTAGCAAATGCAGAAACTCGAGCTTCATAGCAGTTCACAGAATGTGCAGTTTTACAGTTTGTATGTTTTACAGTATTGTGTGTCCTGAAGTTGAAGGCAGCAGCATGTCGTTATGGACGATAATGAGTAAAGTACGAACTGAAGCATTTATGTGGGTATGTGCTGCTGGTCTGCTCTGACATTGGTTTACTCTGTACTGTTCATTTGCAGCAGTGATATCAGCAAAGAATTATGTTACTAACACAGTGTGTCACTATTCCAGGAGTTAAAAATATGTATATCTGGTTCTTTAAACACAAAACGTCAGTAATGCACTAGTCTTGATATGAAAGATGTGATGCATAATGTCTAACGAATGCAAAGAAATGGCTGAAGTTGTATACAGTTGCATTTATTTTACTATGACAACTTTGAACATAATGTGTAATTAATTGAGTTGTGTAAATGATGTTTGATTTGTGTGGGATAGCTAAGTTTATTGTACACAAAGGTAAAAATATTCACCGAGGCAGACATGAGTTGAATTTTATTCTGGAAATTTTTCTGCTTTTAAAAGCACAAATTTACGATGTTTTATGTGTTCTGAATGAGAACGAACGTTGCCACTGATTATTGATAGAACCATCGTTAAGTGTTATTCTATATTTCTATGCATCTATGGTGTTCTGCAGGGTGCTGGCACAGCTATTGGAGAATTGCCGCCGTACTTTATGGCTCGTGCTTCACGTCTTTCAGGAGAAGTCGATGAAGAAGAACAAGAGATAGAGAATTTGCTGCAGGAAAGAAGAGATCACCCATCAGAGCTGGTCAGCTGCACTGATGTGTCTTAGTGTTAGGCTGTTACAGTTCCGTTATTTCCATTTCCGGTTCGGTTTCAGTCGGTTTTTGGCTAAAAACCGCGGTACCGATTTTTCATGGTTTCAGTTTTTTCGTACAAAAAATGTCTATCGCTCTACACATAACGTTTGTTGAAAACGATCAAAGCTATTACTTTGCGTCGAACCATACACCAGATGGACAACATTGTTATGTTCAATTGTTCATTTATAAACTGGCAGTTTATGTAATGCAACTATTGCACATTAAGACAAAGATGACGTTTCGTGTAACCCTCTACTCTGACTGACTAATGATGTGATAAATGGTGCTGATAAACATTCTCTCTCGTCATTGTTTTTACATCTATCCCAGTTAGGTCGCTACTTTAAATCTTGCCCGTTGTCCAGACATAAAAAACTGTTCATCTGGCGCAAAAAAAATTTGGTTCCCATCGGTTTTGGAAAAAACCGCGGTTTCGGTTTTAAAAACCGTAACAGCCCTACTTATGCCCGGTTTTATGAACTCGGGTTAACTCGCGATTCTCGAATTATTCCTGGATTAACTGTCGTAAGCGTTTTATCAACATCTAATCTCGGGTTAAAGTGGGATTAAGTTAACGAAAGTTACACCCTCGTCGATCCGGAGTTAAACTCTGATTAAATGTGGATGAACTACGGCGTCTAATTTTGTTGACGATATCGAGGACGACACTAAAGACGAATTTTGGATAGCGGCATCAGTGTTTTTAAACCAAGAAGACCCAGTTTATTTCGAGATCGGACGAATCCGCTGACAGAGTTGGATGATATCGATTTCCACTCAAGATTCCGCATGAACAAGCAATGTTTCTGCAATCTGCTCGACGGGATCGAACTGCAGCTGCGTCACGCAACAGAATCACACGGTGAAGTTTTTCCAATTCAATAGCTGGTCGTGGCATTGCAATTTTATGCATCAGCATCGTTTTTTGTAAGTGGCGGCACGCACATTCGTGTGTTTTTACCGTGATAAATATCCCTCTCTAATGTAAACAGTATGGTATCCATGGTAAATAACACACAAGTCACGTGGACGCCATCAACCAATAAGAGATTAGCTTACAAGTGAGGTGCAGGTTAAACTAGAATTAGTTAATACCGGAATAGTAAATGTTGCTAAAACAAAAAAGTTAAACCAAGATTAAACTCGGGATAACTCCTACTCTCGGATTAGTTAATTCGCGAGTTAACCCGAGTTCATAAAACCGGGCATTAGTGTAGTCTTGTCAGACTCCGTTTCCTCATCTGAAGTTACGACCTATGGCGGGATAGAAATCTGCATGGTATTATTATTATCATTTTACTATGTTACTATGTCTGTTGCCATCTTATGATGTTCGCTACCATGTAACAATGTCACAACTTGGTTACAGCTATTGTTATGAGACTTTCAGGGTGGATCGGCAATGGTATTGGTATTGGGACCATGCTATTACATTTGCCAGTGGGCAATGCCGTGCAGTGGGGCGTGGGTCGAGATTTGCTGTGTCTGGTGGCTGTTAGCGTCAATTAAATTTTTAATAAATCGCTAACAACAGTATTTCATATAAAGTCGCAAGTTATTACAGATCATTTTGTAGTTATATGTGTTTGTGCATGTTTTTAATACGTTGTCCTTTTTTATTTGTCATTTTCATATTCTGATTAGAGTTTTATGATTTTGTAGAGTATTCTCGACCGAGGAAAGATCTTGGTTCATAACATGATACAGAAAGTTGGCTTTGTTGGCATCCTTCTCTGTGCTTCGGTTTGTCAACTTTGAATAACTCTCATTGCTGGGCCCATAATAAGCCAGATTTCCAACTGGATGCAGCTTTTGCGACAGTAGAGTAGTTACTAAAAAATTACCAACCTAATGAACGTTTTCAAGTAGTAGAGTAGTTAGCACTGAGCTCACCACATTATGTCTACGAACTGGCATGCAGCAAGCTAGGATACCTGTGTTGTGAGCAGCAATAGATATGTGTGCAGCCAGGTGTGAGGTCAGTACAATTTTTATGAATTGCATCTTCTTGGATTTTGTTGTTGTAAATATTTGGGTATTTGCTATGTTAGTGTGATAGATTATGATGTAAAGAAATAGATAAACACTGATAATGCAACATTAATCAGATTTCAGCAATTAGAACTTTGATGTGGACAGTACACAAATATATACTTACAATAGGCAGCTGTTTTTCTGGCTCACTCTGTGCAGTAGATACTAAGGTGGGAAACAAACAATTTTTGTTTCAGAATATCTTGAAGACTTGAAACATTTTGAAATGTGCCCCTTGTAATTGTGCATGCTGACATCTATTACTTTCTTCCTCTGAGGGACATGTTTATCAAAGTCGTATGTGTATGCTTTAATATGTTTGTATATTATGTACAGATACCAAATCCTTTGTTTGATCTTGCCGGCATTACGTGCGGACATTTCCTTGTACCATTTTGGACGTTCTTTAGTGCCACAATGATAGGCAAGGCAGTTATCAAAATGCACATCCAGGTACATGATTTTTCCACTCTTCAGGTTTGCTAATAGATAGCTTAGCTTTGGATTGTTATCATCTTTATACAGTATCCATAACAGTGCAATCAGTGATTTCATTGTGTATCGGACTTTTTTTCTAACAGTCTTTAAAGAAAACTGTAATGATATACATAATGTTCATATTCATTAATCCGCTGTATATGATGTTACTATGTTGTTAACGCGTCAGGCGGGCCAGAGTGGCAGACAGAAGCATTCTGTTTTCTACCTGTCCATTTGTCCGTCTGTTTGTTAGTTTGTCTGATACAAAACTTGTGAACATAATATTTTGGAAACATGTGAACCGATTTTGATGCAAGTGGTCCACAGAGCACAGGCATGAAACGGTCAACTTTGGAGGTCATGAGGTCAAAGAACAAAGTAACACGAGGCTGATACATATGGAGGCCTGGTGGAGGCATCATTCTCAACCCGCTGGTGTAAAGTAGCTTTTCTAGTTCTTAGTACTGACATCTAATTAATGTTGTTATTTGTAAGAATCCACAGAGATTTTTTGACTGAATGCTTTGCAGAAAATCTTTGTCATATTTGTCTTCAGTGAGCACCATGTGGAACAAGTTGTCAGTCTCATCAAGTAAGCTGTTTTGGTTTTGCTTCAGTGTCGGCTTAAATTACTGCACTTTCTGACAGCAAGTAGTATTGATACCAACTAGAACATTGGCAAATTTCAAATAGTAGTTTGTCAAAAAAATCAACATGTTGATCCCATCTGGAACTATCAGATATGGTTATTTTCTGATGAGTGACAAGCTATTGTTATTGCAGGTGTGATGATAACTTGTAGTAAAGTGGTTAAGCTAGCTCCACTGTGACCGAAAGTCAGTCAGTGGTGCTGATGGGTTAACTGGGTGAGCCGTCATCCTCTGTGGTCGTCCGTCAACTTTTGCTTATATTGTTTCTTCTCTGGGAGGTTAAGTCTCATTTTGATATGAGGAAAAGGGCTACAAAGTTATGGAGTGGATTTTGAATATTTGCGTAGATTACACTAACTAGTTCAAATAAGCCCACAAAGCACAGTGTCAAGAGGCTCTAGTTAAAGCTGTGCTCTCTGTCTGATTGCTCGTCATTAAGACAAGATTCTTTTTGTATAGCACACGAGCAGTTTTACCCATATAACTTTCTGATGCCACCAGTGACTGATAATGTCTGTGACAGTGGAAATTAAATGTTAGTCTGACAATGTGGTTGAGTGGTAAAGTCTGTGGTAACTAGCGTTAATATGTAAATAGTCCGTGCAGTGTTTTGTTATTTTCTAGGTACATTCCATATTTTGGACCGTCACTGCAAGCACCGTTCAAAGAATATCTTGTTAAGCAGAAGAGAAAACTTCATCACAAACGCGGTGATGCACTGCCTGCTGTACGTTGTCGTATAATGTGTCTGTTGCTGCTGTTAGCAGACTTGCATTAGTATTGGTAGCAATAATGACCAGTCGTTTTAAAAATAAATTATTGGTATTTGTTAGAGTGGTGCCAACTAATCATATGTGGCCCCACAGTTAATTGTTAAAATTTAAAGTTGTTAAAATTATTTAAGTTTATTAATGGCGCCTCACTAGTGCAGTGCTGATATCCTGATACGTTTCTTTTGTGATGAGCCAGTGAAAACCATTTTCCTCTAGTTGAGCTGCTGCTGCCAGAAACTGTTTCTGGTGTAAGTGTAAGATGAAGGTTGCATTGTAAATACACAACAAATGGCGTGAAGTTCGGTAAAGTATGTAAGTGAAAAACTGGTATTTACTGTAGTCGAAACATTCAGAACAAAGGTAAAACGAAACTAGCCTGCCTCCTGTTTGATGTTGGCATCATCAACTGAACACACAATGGATGATGATTGTGAACAAAGGGTTCCGAGCATCGCACTCCATTCACAGCATCGAGATGACAGTCATACTTGGTTTCCAACAGCTGTGGTCTGATGCAGAGTCGAACAGGAATGTTATTAATATTTGCACATCATTTGTATCAGGCCCCTTTTTTGCCAGTGCGGGGCCCCTGGCACCTGCCGGCCTGCGGGCCCCGCATCCTATCCCTTCTTCCCTTCCCTTCCTTCTCTGGTATTTACTCCCTTCCCCTACCTTCCCTCTCCTCCCGTCACATCCCTTACCTTCCCCTCCCCTCCCGTTCGAAGTATACCCGCTTAAATCCAGTCTGGGGGAGCGCTGTAAGCTCCCCCAGTGGGGTCTGGGGCAGAACCCCAGCCAAAATCGAATTTGGTGCATTTTAGCCTTAAAATCCAACATCTCGTGGCAACAATTTTAATGATTTTCCTGAGAACTGACCAAATTTCAAAAAAATGCCGGAGCGCGGGGCCCCTTAGAGGCACGGGGCCCCTGGCACAGTGCCATAGTGCCACCCAGTAAAGACGGGCCTGATTTGTATTAAAGATATGACCCAGGACGGACGAAGGACGATGGACCGATGATGACAGCCATCACATATCTGGCTCTTAAGTGGGCTAGCAATAATCAGATATCGTTTTTAGCAGAAACACACACTGGCTGCTGTTGTACTGTTGTAGGAGTCGAGCTGGCTGTCATCGCTGTATGAAAAACTAGTCATCATTATGATCATCTACTTCGTCATCTCTATCGTCAACTCTATGGCACAGAGTTATCATAAACGGCGTTCAAGACAGACTATGTCTGTAGCAGCAGCAAGTAAATCTGAGAAACGTTACTGAGTACTGGAGTTGCCATAAATCACTTTCGAAAACGTGTGGCCAGAATAATAATAAATCTTTTTATGGCCATTTTCCAGGCAGCCAAGGTGAACCAGCACCAGAACAATTAGCCGATTGGATTTTCACGTGGTCTGCAGGTGGTAATGTTGCCCCTCCCTCCAACCCTCCCCATGCTGATCCTGTCCTCATAAGTCCACTGGCTAGCATGCCAGCAGGCAATATTAGAGAACAGCACACTGATGGTGAGCAGATAAACAGTGACTTTTACATTGTGTGCCCTTCCTGTTATGACCTTCCCAGTTAACCCGGGCTTGGGACCAGCACCAGAGTATATGGCTTGGTTTATTGTTAATGTGAGACGTTATCAGTGTCGTTAGAATTAAAAGTTGTAATGGACTGAAAATATAGGCTATTTTCATTTTCATCTTAAAGGGAAATTCAACCTTGAAAAATATATGGCTTAAAATGAAGATTTATGTTTAATAAAATCATACATTTTGCATGAAAGTGACAATTAAGCTGAAACAAGGAAGATGTATGACGATAAAAATTATATCCGCTACTCCAACTTGGAGTAGTGGTGTACAAAACAAAATGTAAACAAGATAATTATAATTCTATGGTAAACAAACAGTGATGGAGGCGGAGGAACCAGAAACGAAGAATAACAAAACAAAGAATAGCGCTTCGACTTCCTCGGCCGTATATTCTGGTTCATAATCGTAATCGCATAGAAAATGCGCCATATGACTGCGTTATTTTACTTTATTTAACGATTTTAAACAACTTCCTACTCAGCGAGACACACTCACCAGACCATAGAGTATGCAATCGCAATGAAACCGAATCCTATTTAAACTATCTAAATAAGTAAGTAAAATGTTGTAAAAATCTCACAAATTTCTTGACTAATATGCAAAAGGTGACGACGAGAGGGTGAAAGTTGTTGACTAATATATAAGGTCAATAACCTGACTGTGACATTATGTCGAGGTTGAATTCCCCTTTAAGCTAAATGCCACATTATTTTTGGACAAAAGCGAAAATGCTATATTTGTCATTTTGGCACCAAAATAAAAGTGAAATTTGTTCAGTCGTAGTGCTAATACAAGTATGCAAAAGGTAGTTGCATAACAACCGTACTTTTGCCGATTGCAGCTAAAATCTATGTTTATTGTCACCAAGCAGCCAAAGATTGGTGAGATGTCGTGTGGTTAGGAAAGAAATTGCACCTATACAAGCTCAGTAACCTATGACAGGGACGTGATCACCCCATCTACCCATACTCTGCAGGCACATGGCACCCCATTTAGTAACTGATGTATACTGTGTATTGATTATTACTACATGTATTGTCTTCGCTGCAGTGCTATCGCCCCGAATAGACCCGATACGTTTCCTTGCCGGATAGAGTAAAAGGCGACCTGAACCAAGCTTTAATTTTGTTTTGCATATGTTAGTAGATTTTGTTAATTGTTGTTGAGGTTTTTCATGTTTTTTGAGTTGGTCGTAGTTGTATGTAGTTTTGCTAGCACAGCCAAACGGTTGCTGGGAAGATCGTCTTCAAGTGTGTCGAGTGGTACGTTGGACCCTAATGTACCGTACCACTGCAGTGCTATCATGCATGTGTACGGTATTTCTGCAGTTAATGGCTGCATTTTGTTGATGTTTAACACTGTGTCTTAGTTGAAGTAATGCCAAAATTCATGTCTACTCGACAAGATTTGAAAGTTTAAAAACTTTACTCAAAAAGCCAGGTTTCCAATATAGGAATGTATCATTACATATCTTACTCAAAGTGTTGCAGCTAACAGACTTCTGCACGTTCGCTCGACCTTCTTGAAGTCAGTAATGATATTAGTTGCACCTTCTGCCAAGCATCCGTGCAGTGGGTAGGAATTGGGAAATTCTTCACATTTAATCAACAACAAGTTCCTGAGTCTGTTCAGTTATTGTTTGCAAGTACACAGGTTTTGTCTCCCCACTGAGATGCCGCCCAATTCCTGTAATCTCAGTTCTCAGTCTGGTCGGCCTGTGTGTGTCCTGGGCACTGTTGTTATAGAATAGGCCCAATCCGTTTCCTGGCCGGATGGCGTAAAAGGCGTTCTAAACCAGGGTTAGTTTGGTTTAATTTTTTTGTTTTGTAGTTAGCCTAGCAAACTACATTGCCAAGTAAGTGGCTAGCCAGGCTGTATCCAATGATGCATTTTGTTGAGAAGTACATCTCCACAAAGACACGGTTGCATGAGGGTCCATTAACCTTTAAACAAAGCAGTTCATATGAACTGTTTTGATGTTTTCATTATACAGGGTGGGCCAATAAAAACCGTACCATTTGTTTTTCGTTGTTCAATAAGAACTGGCTAATGCCGTGTGTTGACTAATATGCCATATTAAACGTCTTAATTATTTTCACACAAAATGACACCAATTTTATTTTGAAATATCAAGTGGTTATTTGTTAGATTTACATTTTGTCACAGGACTACGGTAATGCTCGATACACTGGCAAAATGCACACACGTTCTTAGAACGCATAAACTTGCGATACACAACAGAGCATGACAGCAAATTAAGCAGATACCGTATTCAAAACAACTGCTCAATGTGTCCACCATTCACTCGAACTACTGCCTTCAGTCTGTCACGCCACTGATCAATGAACTTGTTAATGATCTGTTGGTCAAGACTTTCCCAGCAGGTGCACACTCTGTCTTTAACATCGTCCAGGTTGGAAATTGGAATGCGATACACGCTGTGCTGCATAGCTCCCCAGACAGCATAGTCGACCGGATTTAAGTCCGGGCTGTTGGGTGGCCATATATACGGTTCGATGAAATTTGGCACGGTACGCTGCAGGAACTAGACAGTTGACTTTGCTTGATGAGACAGCGCGTCGTCCTGTTGAAAGACGAAATGATCGTCGGACTTCTGCCGAATGTCCGGAAGAAGACATCGCTGCAGCAGAGTTTCGCGGTAGCAACTTGCATCTACCTTGGTTCCTTTGTCGATAAAGTGAACTGATGTCTTGCCGGCTTTGGATACTGCAGAGGACGCCATTACGCTTTCGCTGAAGTGCATGCGGTCCTTCATCAGACGACTACTTGCAACGGACTTGCAACACGACCGTTCTGGGTGTTGATGGGTGGTTGGACTGTGAATATCTTCTCATCCGAGAACCAGATATTGTCAACATTAAGCAGACGTCGGCGTCGCAGTAAAGTCTTGCAGCACTTGATCCTCTTCTAATGATCCACAGCAGCTGCGCCTTCTTGTGTCTGAAAACGTTCAGTTGCAGATCACACTTCGCGATACGTCTCTCAGGCTGCACGATATGCTGGTAACTTTCTGGATTTCGCGAGGACACTTGCTGGTACCAGGATTGTCCTCTTGACTGCATATGAGGTCATTTACACGCGAGATATTCCGTTGCGTTCGAATGGACCGTGGGCGTCCACTGCCGACTTTTCGCTCAACTGAACCAGTTTTGTCGATTTTCCGTAAAAGATTGTTAACCGAACTAACAGCCCATTTCTTTTGCCGAAATTCGGAACAAATTCGTTTAGCGCCCCATCCATTTTAATAAGAACTTTAATAAAACATTTTTCTTCGAATGTGAACAGCATAGTTCGTAATTCGTATTTTGTGGACAAAACATTACGTCATATGACGTATGTCATATGACGTAAACTATATTGTTTTTTTTTGTTAGAGCTGCTAGGTAGTTTCACAAATCTTATAATATTTTTCGATGTATAAAAAATGCACACAATTCAAATTACCTCACACACTCAAAATTGACTGCTCTTTGACATGCAACAATCCGTTCAGTTTTCATTTGCAGGTAAAGCGAAAAATTAACATACGTTTAGGAGTACAGTTTTTATTGGTCCACCCTGCAGTTATAGTTACTGTTATTTTTTAGTTGTTCATCTTCATCGTGAAATCTTGTCACAACTTTCGAGCTCTCTCGCATTTTAACTAATACCCTAAACAACGTATTTTTACTTCTTATCTCTAATTAACATCTTTAACACACTTAATTTTCGCATGGCACAATATTGCCTTTTTGTGCTGAAAATGCCGTTTAACACCAACCAACCAACCAGACATCTCAATCTGGTCGATTACAAAGTGTAGGGAGTGAGTGACATGTTAATCCAGCGATGCTTTTACAATACCAGAATTTGAGAGATGGTCATCTCAAACAGCTAGTTATCAAAGAGGGGGCTAATTCAACCTGCACATCACTCACCAAGTGAAGCCATGTGTGTATATTTGTTTATGAGGCAAATATTTTGAGCACAAACTGCGACTATAATTGACTTTCCTTATTGGAAATTTGGTTTTTTTTTGAGTAGAAGTTTTACATCTCAAGAACTGTGCAGTGTATTTGGTTGAAACCGATAGCGTTTACGCTACACGACTAACGTGGTTAAAAGGATATTTAATACTGTTCAGATTTGTTGTTAAGTGGATTTGATTTTTGGTGTCACTTCAGTTGACACTGTTTATACACGAGGTGTTGTGAGTACTGTGGATGTGACAGTCACTGCATTATTTTATGCACCTGTGATTTGCTTACAACATATGTCGTTATTATTATGGTAAATTTGTTTTGATTGATTGTAGTCATTCACTAAAATATCGTATTTATGACTGCAGTTTGCATTTCTGTGATTGGTTTTTATGTACATTTTGTGAATAGAATGTTTATCCAATCATCTATTTTTCTGTTTTTAGTATGTCATTTGATATTAATAATAACACAGTCACCATCTCTGCCAGTTAATAAACTAGTAAATAAGTAAAATAACTTTCTTTAAACATAAATGTGGTAATTTTTTTACTGTTAAATGTAAATTGCAGTAAATTTGATATGTATACATGTTATAGCAAATTTTACAATTACTGAGGCTTGGTCTGTTGTCTAATCTATTGTGCAAGTTTTCACATATAAAAACTAAAATTTTAATTTGGTACTGTGTTTGAAGTTATATTATATTGGTTAATTGACTGCTATCAGGTGGTGTTAATTAGTAGATCTGCCTTTATCTAAACACTGAAACGTGTTACAACAATGCTGGTACCTCACATATCACTAATTTAACAGCACTGACATTATTAACTGGATTGTTTTTAGCGCATACAGTGACCCTGGGAACGGTTGTAAGTGCCTGTTTGGTTATTGTCAGCCGTTCTGTTTGCTTTCAGTAAAGGTCTGGACACTTGCTATAGCGCTACACGAGTCAGACTCGTGACCAGCGGCACTTTACAATCTCGAAAGTGGCAGCTGATTGGCATGAGCCAATGATGCCGCAGCGCATTATGTGGCCATCCATTGCCCACGCTAACGGACAATTGGACCCACAGTGCAGCTAGCAGACACACCATCGCCCCAATCAGCCGCACTAGGCCTTCACCCCGTAGCCGTAGCACTACTCATTTCCAGTCCCGCTGAGGGTAGGAGGCTGAGTGAGCATACAGTAGGTTAGCAACTTGCTCAAGGTTGCTTGCCGTGGACCGGTTGTGAGTCGAACCCACAACCTCTTTGTTACGAGTCCGATACTCTACCAACTGGACCACTGCACACACTATCAAGATCCAGATGTTGTACAAGTTTTTTAAGTGGAGGGCATGCATTTTTGTCCTGTGTGTTCTTTTATCACTGTACATTGTAAGCTGTGCATTTATCTTGTGTCATGCACACTGTTGCAGTAGTTGTTGTTGCATTACTGTAAAACAGGAAAGTTACGAGGCAGGAAACTTACGCATTTTCACCATCTTGGATGATTTTATGGCAGGAAACTTTCGCAGTTTTTAGCCAGACTAATTTGACACTATTATAGGCCCCTATGACACATTAAAACGATTGCATAATTGAATTATGAGTACTTCATGTCGGATCAATAAACAAATGTGTTACAAACTAAGAATTGCAGTCTTTATGACTGACTAGTGCTGAGTACTGTACGAGAAAATGTTCCAAGTTGCACGGGGTGATCTAACATAACACTGTATGAGCAAATATTTGCGGCAAGAAACTGTTTCGAATTTCATCCAAATGCGAAATTCGCGAAAGTTTCCTGCTCGCAAAACTTTCCTGTTTTACAGTACTTGTTAATACGTTTGATATTGTTTTATAGCACATCAGTCATGAACCGAGTGTTTTCAATAACATGCAGCATTATAATGCTGCGAGTTGTCACATTTATTGCAATCATCATCGTGATCGTGTACCCAACAAGAGCCATTGTCAGTCCAGTCCCATGGCGACATAAAACAGCATGCTCCTCACTAGTGGTGTTCCACTGTCAGCTCGGACTTGGTCATCTGTTACGAGGTTACTGACTGTAAGACCCAGATGTGATAGCACTGGCAGTGAGATGTGCTCAGACCAACAAATTCCAAGGTATGATGCAGGAGACCCTACAAATTTCCCATAATTTCAAGTCGTGTGAGATACGATACTAACATCAGTTTTGAAATGTGTCTGCAGCACGCAACAAAGCAGCATTATAATGTTGAGTTGCAAACACGAATCTTGGTGGTGAATGATAAGACGCTGATCTTTCAATATGTCTGAAGAGAAGTGAGAAGCCACGACAGATGAAGGAAGACAAATATTTATACACATTTATCACAATGCTCTCTTTGTAATGCTTGAATTATAGTGAAAGCTACATTCTTTACCGCAGTGCCTTAAGAATACTTAATGTTTTCTACAGTTCATGGTTCTATAGACTGTCTGGATAATACTGAATGTCATCATAGATTCTAGAGATGTTAGCCAACTCAAATGAAAATTTCAGACACTAGCTGAAGGAATGCTGAATTTAGCATCTGAAAATAATTTGCATTTTTGTTAAATACTCTTTGTTAGCAGTTTGACAAAAAGCGCCTCACAAGTCCATTCCCCGGTTAGGGGTCACCCCAGGGGTAGAAATTTGTACCATTGAATTCCTGGGGTAGGGGTTCCTATTAGTATTCCATAGTAACTATAGGCCTAGGATGCACCGTTTGGCCACAGTGCACGCGCGTGACAACCGACCAACGACGTCATGACACAGCCTATCTCAATAAGTGCCTGTTTTACTAAAGTAAAGTGAGGCGCTTAAAAAGGACATTGGTAACAATGCCATTACAGCAACGGAATTTACGGCTGCTTTCTTAAGATCTTTCCTGGCACAGGAAAGAGTTCAAACGGATTAAACATCTAACAGTGAAAACGACAGTAGGCATACTGGCATCATTGAATGATGTCTGGGTTGTGGTCGACCACACACTGCCCATCCAATTGCAAGATCAGCAAAGTTAAAGATCTTGTGCTCATCTTATCGATCGGTGTATAAAGTCTTCATCTGTCAAAAATGCATCTTAAGCAATCATTTTGCTACTCACAACCATTTAATGAGATATTCATCTTCAGTAGTAAATGCAGTTGCTGTAGCGGCACTTTTACTAAGGTCCTTTTATATCGCTGCTAGCAAAATATATTTAACAAAAATAATTTGTATATTCAGCATTCTCTCAGCTACATTGTCGAAAATTTTCAGTTAAATTGGGTAACATCTCTAGAAGCTATGACAATGTCCTAGGGGTCCACTTTTTATCCGGACACAGTGTAGATGCATGTAGTCACTGGTACCATTGGTTTGGTAAATGAAATGGTGCTGTTTGCATGTTAAACCCTTAATTAAGTTGATATTTTACAGGCAGTGTTCAGAAATATTGCTATAATACCACTAAAACTTCATTTTCAACCAGAAAAGTGCACGTTTCTCATGTGACATAAATGTCAGAAACTTTCCAGCAGACCCTGCAAATTTTCCGTAATTTGAAGTTGTCTTAAATACGATATTGACAACATGTCGGCCCATCTATAAAAGTTTCATCTCAAATACAGTAACTGTCGTCCTTTAACGATAACAACTGAGCCAATGACAGTTTACACATGTAGTACAGATTAGCATCGCCACAGAGAAAAATTGTGCCAGTTACATAACGATTTATATTTAGACAGACACTAGTGGCAAAACGCTTGCAATGGGCATGTCACATACCTATGAAACTAAGACAATGATAAACGTATAAGTACGTCAAGACTTTCTACTGCGCAGCAACATAACACAGTACAGAGTCGGTCGATTACACAACAGACGTTCCGCGCCAAACATAAAGCCGACAAGATCGGTTTGCATGGAGCTGGTGGGTGAGCACACAGGCTGCTGGAAGACCAGTATTGGTGGGCAGTAAAACCTACTAGATGCAGAAGCAGCAGAAAGCAAGGCCACAGTCACTAAGAGACGACACTTTGGCTCGGCATTGCCGATAACGAGCTCATTGTTCCCGATGCAGATGACTTGGCGTTGTTTACTGCAGTTCCTGAACAAGTAACAAATAAATTACTACAATGAGAATAAAACAACAATAAAGTAAATTAAATATCATCCGTTTTCGAAATATCGCGATCACAAATTTGACCTATGTCCCGTGACTAGACCTGTCGCCTACTGACCCCAAAAGTTGACCGTTTCATCAGAGATCTCCATAGACCATGTGCCAATTTGCAGCAAGTTTGGTTCATTCGTTTTCAAAATGTCGTGTTCATAAGTTTGGAAATTGGACAAATCAACGAATGGACAGGTCGAGATTATCCCTCTTGCCGGTCTAAACTGGCAGAAGTGTACAAACAGCTGGTGCCTTAAGACCACATAAAGCACAGACGCATACAGCAAACACTGTACAGATATGTCATCAGTTATTGACAACCATCAAAAAGTACGACTATCTAGTGAACTTTTGATTACAAATAACTTCAATGCACGGATGACAGTATGATAACGTCATGCATACCTGTTACTGGTGCAGCATTTGGCGTTTTTGTTGGAGATACATAACCTTTCAACACTGGATCTAAAACATTCAGTACAGAGTGTGTTGCATGTATCTAATCAGACGGCTAGACTAACTATTTAACAACAAAGACTGAAACACGGGAATAAGAATGATAGTTTTGGTCAAAAAACAGACTGCAGTCTGTTTTTTGACCAAAAAACGAGCTCACTGATAAGAAAAAAGCAAAATGCATCTAAATTCAGGCAGCTGCTTTACATGCCAAATTAAGACTGAAGTGTTGTTGCAACTGTGAAAATCCGACCTTGCGATTTTTCTGTCAAGTGACACGGCAGTGAAACTTGGCTTGTAAGTAGTTAGCATTATCAAGAGCAGAAATGAGAATAGTTTGATAGACAGCACGGTGTGAAACTATCTAATAACATAGCATGTGTTGAACTGACAGCAGCTAGGATTACAGAATACTGTGGCTGTATAGCAATGCAACAGGTCATGATGGTATGGTCATGTGCCACGAAAGGATAACAGTGAGTGGATTTTGCGGCTGAAGGAAGGTGCTAGGCCAAAAGAGGACATAACAGGAAAAAGTTGAGGGGGATATTAAAAAAAATCTGAAGATAAATAAGGAAAATACTTGGTTTTGCAGTAAATGGGGGAGACTAACTGGTGGTACTAAGGCGGATAGCGATGACAGGGGATTAGTGTCCAATTGTTTTCTGGCACCGGCTCACCCAGGATGTCCTGGAAAAAGGCTGTAAACAGTTGTTGTTGTGATCTATTTACTTCTAAATGCCCGTTATTATAAAAATTCCTGTGTATTCCACACATTAGCCACGGTCATTCATAACTATAAAAATATTTATTTTAAATTAAGCATGCTGCTGCTTCAGAAATATTCCAGACGTCGTAAAATGTAACTGAATACTCAAATAACCAGCTATAAACAGCTTTTGTTTGAACTCACCTACGCATGGCACACTTACTCTGAAAACAAAATTTTAATGAGAAACAAGAGTGATTGAGTGAGTGAGTGTAGTTTCTTAACGGCACATCAGCACAACAAGGCTATTTAGTGCCATTCAAGGTTTATAAATGAGTAACAAGAAAAGAAACTTTTAAGAGAAGCTGCAGACTTAGTTTCGTCATTGAAATGGATAACAATTATAACGGGACATTACTCACAAAAATATGGGTGCTCCATTGCTTCTCCAGCTGTGAGTCGGTCCTGGTGGTCGTATCGCAGCAGCTTGTCGAGGAAGTCCAGTGCCTCTGAACTGACGAGATGTTCATTCTCACTATGAACGAAGCGTTCCCATCGCTTTCGTGAGTGCCTACAGATGCAAATAACCCACAGAACCTACAGATCACTGGTATATGGCTCAGTTATAATTGAAAAGGCAAACCAGATACCTGTTAAAACATGATGGCAACCAGGGTTCGACTCCCGCTGAGATTTATATGTCATTGTGGCATGTGGAAAAACTTTGGCCAAAATTGCACCAATGCCTCAGTGAAAGCCTCACATTCCAACTGGGTATGTCCAAGCACTCGAAGAAGGGAGTGCACAACATGAAAGGTGCCCCAGTCATCTATCCAAATGCTGATATGTCGTCTATCTACATTTAACTACCCAGCAACTGAGTTTTCAAACAGTTATATGATAACTCAGAAAACAAAAAGTGATGACCTCATTCACAGTCAGCAGTCACATACATGTTTCCCTGATCATAACTGTCATGGCCATGGAAAAACGGCTCTTTTTTAAATATCATGCTAGCAAACATGCAGCCCAAGCTCCACTGTGTGGCAGTTTTTAATCAATCTGTGTCAAATACTCAGAAAATGCATGAACTCAGTGAGAACATTGTACTGATTGAGCGTATACCTGCCGAGGATGTCATTAAACCGCGGGTCCAAGTCTATCTGATATTTGTCGATGTACTCGAACAACTCTTCCGTTCCAAGCACCTTAGCTATGCGAACAAGCTGTCAAACACGACGTACAACCTTGTACACTTCACATCATGTATTTATCACGTATGGGCCTTGTGCCTGGAATAATTGGATTTGATTTATCAAGTGCAACAATATGACAAATACGGCAGTAGTTAATAGTTGCTTTGACTATGAAATGTGTTTGCACATCTTGGCTGCATTCATTATCGCTGAATCTAGCGTATCACACTTACTGAAATACTTCTTTGGCCGCAAAATTTAGCGTGATTTCGCTGAAAGAAATTTTCAGTCTTCAGCAAAGAACTTTAACAAGCACCGGCAGAAAAGGTGAAGCATGGAGTGTTGGCCTAGATGGACTTCTCCTTATGGCTGAACGTCATGTTTACTGGTGACCATGCTTATCAGCGAATAAATGCCTGTTAACTATTGCTAACAACAACTGGCTAAATTTAGCAATAGTGATGCATGGTAGGTTTCAACAGAAAAATATCTCTTAAGATTGTAAATTTAGCACACGCGAAAAGTAAAAATCAACAATAAAATTTATGATCAGCAGTAGTTTGCGTTTTCTACTTCAAGTGACAACCTATACAAGTGTAAAATCTACGACAAGCCTACTTCTGGAAAACATGCCTTCAACTGTTTATTAATTACGACTCGATGAAATTGACCAAAATCCACTGTCAGAGTATCATACGAAAAATAATAACAATGTCTAGTAAAATCACATACTTCTGCATGTAACAAAATACACAATACAGTTCTAGAAAACAAAAACGGACGACCTTAGTTGCAGTCACATACATGTTTACCTGATCGTAATTGTCATGGCCATGAAAAAACGGCTCTTTTTTAAATATCATGCTAGCGAACATGCAGCCCAAGCTCCACAGGTCCAGTGAGTAATCGTACAGCTGAACACAGCACAAACAACAACAAGTAATTTATGTTTCTTAAATCCTTCTTAACCAACGCCCCTCTGTCACAAGTCCACATCACACAGTGCAGTGTAGGTCAAGTGACGAGCAAGGGTTTATGTGAACAACGAGTGTCACAGTTGTAGGCACATACTAAATGGCCAAGTACACATATACC
>Ga0209637_1000256_pt1 | contig 20147 bp, 16 predicted proteins | sample OlaalgELextract3_2_FD_187379 | JGI IMG/M metagenome (GOLD analysis project Ga0209637, IMG submission 187379) | Olavius algarvensis symbiont microbial communities from Tuscany, Italy - Type G ELBA extract 3 (SPAdes) (version 2) | ecosystem: Host-associated > Annelida > Digestive system >... | reverse complement strand
TTGTGGCAGGTCTGGCACGAGTTGGGAACCTGCGGATCTTGCATCGTGTCTCTGGGCAGCAGGGTCACAAACACGTGGGAATGCGTGTCACCGGATTCTTCGCTTCTGGCAATGCGGGGCATGTGGCAGCCGATGCAGTTGGGAAACGTGTGGATGGAATGGGACAGGTTTTTGTTAATCACTGTGTGGCATATCATACATTGCTGGGAGCCGGCTCCTTTGGTTTGGAATTGAGTCGGGGCCACGCCCAGTTGATGGACGTAGTGGCAGGAGGTACAGGTAACGCCTTCCTTGGAATGTGTGGAATACAGCCATTCGATATATTGCTGGCCGTGCCCTTTGGCAAACTCTTCAGCATAAGTGTTTTTAATGTCCTTATGGTCGTAGTTGTTGGTATCAAAATACCTTCCCAGGGCACGGCCGGGCTGGTAGCCCACCGGCCATTTGGTGCCCTCAACTTTGGTCGACTTGCCGCGGCTGTGACAGGCGCCGCATATTTGGGTTCGGAAGGCCGCCGGTAGCTGAGAGGGGTTGATGATCGTAAGTCGTTTGTCGAAGACTGCTTTTTCAGGCAACGCCACGTGGTGCGAACCGGGGCCGTGGCAGGCCTCGCAGCCGACCCTCGGCTCGGAAAAGGTGTTTTTTTCCAGATCGACGCCCATGGCGTGACACCCGCCGCAATATTTGTCCCAGGGCCGCTTGTCCCAGTCGGCTTCGTGATAATTAATCCACTGGTTGGTCCTGGCTTCGTATTCCACCGGGGCGACGTAAAGTTTTCCGTTTTTTTCAACCAGAAAGCCCTGCTTCCATTGCATACCGATGGTGTATTTTATTTCCTCGACTTTGGGGATATAAATCTGGTCCGCCGGTATTTTTAGATCTTTTTGCCGTTTTTTAAGATCAGCCAGGATGGCCTCCGGATCGATTTCCGCTATCAGGGCGTCCAGATTTTGGGTCACATCCTGAATGGTGCGGCTGTGAAGGGTCGTTTTCCAGGAGTCATAATGTTCCAGGTGGCAGAATTGGCATTGATCGGAGCCGACATAGGTCTTCGGTTTAGACAGTATTTCTTCGATGTCAACTTTAATCTCTTCGGAACCGGGACCGCATTTAGTCAGACCGACGACCAGCAATAGTATCAAAGCGAATTTGAACCAATGACCTGTTTTCATTATACCCCCTTTCCAGGCACCCGAAGCAAGAGCCGGAAGTTTTCTGTTAAGTCACATGGTGAGATATCTCTTCCTTCATTGACAAAACCAAATCCCCGAGGGTGTAGACGATCAGAAAAGCTGCGATCACACCACCGATGACAAACATTTCCATCAGTGTCGGCCAGTAGGATGGCAGGCCATGCGGGATATTGGGATAGACCTGACCGGCAACCACGAAATCGTATCGCATGACAAAGGTTCCGATCAGGACCAAAAGTGCTCCCGTCAATACGCCGTTGAGGCTTTTTTTCTCTGCCGCCCAGATAAGGAGATAGATCGGGACCACACTCATGAGCCCGACCTCAAACCCCCAGAACCCAATACGGAATGGGCCGTTTACCAGTAGCATCACCGGCCCCCGGCTTGTCGGATCCAATAGACCAGTGGCCAGGCGATAAATTATAAGAAGAAATCCCACTGCCAGAATCAGAGCCAGCACCTGGGCCATCTCGAAAATGACGGCTTTCAGGCCGGGAAATATCTCATCATTTTTGACACGGTAAGTAATGATGGTGACGACTATCAGAAATGCATAGCCGCTGAAGATAGCCGAGACCAGAAAATAGACCGGATAATAGGGTCCGTACCACAGCAGGCGTGATTCCGAGTGGGCGAAAACCGATCCCAGCATGGAAAGCGCCGATGCGCCGGAGGCAAAGGCCAGCAGGGCCACAAGTCGGGGCAGTCTCGAGTCCTCCAGTAATGCGCCAATACGGGTGCCCCGCAGTTTTTCGAGTGTCAAAAGCGCCAGGATTTTTTTTACCAAACCTTGACTGCTTTCTGCACGTCGGGCCAGATCCTCCCGGTTCAAGAGCCACAACTCGACGACGACCACGCCCATGTAGATGCTGTACAGCAGCCCCATCCAGGAAATAGCCGATCGGAAGTTGGGTGAAATGGCATTGTAGATCGGCATCCTTTCCGGATGGCCGAGGTGCAGGACGATACACAGCATCCCAAACAGGATGGTGGTCAGCGATAAAAAAGCCATGCGCCGGGTCATCATCTCATAGCGCTGCATGCCGAAAACCGATCCCAGCGCGTTGATGATGCAAAGCCCCGATCCGATGGCCACCAGAAAAATATAGGTTGCGATCATCGTAGCCCAGGGAATCTTAACGGAAAATTCCAGGATCTCCATGCTGGTGAGCAACGATGCCAGTATGGCGTAGCCCGCCAGAAAGATCAATGCGCAGAAAACGCTGATCCAGATAACCAATCGCGGTGAATGCTCGACGGCGTCGAGTAATGGTTGAATATGCTCACTCGGCTTTTTGCTCATCGAATTCCTCGTCCCTGTTCCGGGTCATTTGGGCATAGATATACATCGCACCGGCAATCACTGAGGCAGCTAAAATACCGGAGGCTGTGACTCTGATTTTATCCAGGTTGTGATTAATCACCTTTTTAGGCGCGGCAATCAGGCCTAAATTTTTAGGTTTGGCCGGTAAAATGGTAATCAAATCGGTTCCGCCGGCTTCCGCCAGGCCCATGATGTAGCTCGGTCTTTTCAGTCGTTCGACCCGGCGGTGGGCTTCTTTTATGATTTCGTGTTTATAATCAAATGCTAAGGCTCCCACCGGGCAGGCGGCCACACAGGCCGGTTTCTGATAATTGAGCAGGGTCCTGTTATAACACAGGTGGCATTTGCGTGTGACGCGCTTGTCAAAGTCGAACTGGGGCACCTTCCAGGGGCAGGCCTGAAAGCAGTAGCGGCAGCCGATACACTTATTTTCATTGATTACAACCGCTCCATTCGGCAGCTTGCTGATGGCCGTCACCGGGCAGACGCCCGCACAGGCCGGTTCGATGCAGTGCTGGCAGGACCACTGCACATAGTGCCGCTTGGCACGATTTTTTGCATCGGTGCGCAGATTAACTACCGTGTAATTATTGGCGGTCAGATGGGTATCCCGATCGGTAATCAGTTCATCCCTTTCCACTCTTAGGTTGTTCCAGCGCTTGCAGGCGGACATGCAGCGCTTGCACCCGATGCATCTGATCGAGTCAACCAATTTGCCGTAGCGCAGTCTCTCCGCATGTGCGACAGGGTTAGACCCGAGTGCTGCGCAGGCCGGTAGACTTGCCAGGATTTTTAGAAACCGGCGGCGGCCGATTTTGGTTGAATCGCAGTTCATGAATTATAAGTAGAACTAAATATGTTGAGTTAAAATCCGAAAACCCCAATCCGAATTCCGCAATCCTTTATTGTCTTTGGTGCACCGTGAATGGTACCGGCATGTCCCTCTTTTTGGCAGCTTCCAGAAAACCCACCATCGCATCAACCGGCGTGTCTTTGTGATGATGGCAGCTGTTACAGGCATTGGGCTGTTTGTCGACACCGCCGGCCTCGAGGGTGGCCTGGGGAAACATGAACCTGAAGGTGTGGCTGTGGGCGTCCCCGGCCTCACCGATACTGGCCACCCTGGGCATATGGCAGCGTACACAGCTGCCGAAGGTGTGAATGCGGTGCACCGAACGATACTGCACTGTCGTGTGGCAGCTTTTGCACAGCCGGTCCTCAAACAAACGGGTCTTGGAGCGAATGGCCAAAAGCAAGTTGGAAGCATCCAGGTTGGAAGTAATACCGGTTTTGCTCTGATGCACGCTGTGGCAGGTGGCGCATACCACCCCCACCTTGGCGTGTTCGCTCTGCTTCCAGTCCAGGTACTGCTGGTTGCTGTATTTGGATTCTCCGCTGGGCCAGAAGTATTCAGCCTCATCACCGTTGCTATGAGAGACTTCCTTGAAATACAGGCGCAGGTTGGCTTCCCCCTTGTGGGTCTGGTAATCCACCGGAAAGGCGTATTTGCCGGTCATGTCTCGACCCCGCGTGTGGCAGGAGCCGCATATCTGGGCAGACAATCCTGAATTCAGCCGTGAGGCCGAGATGATGGTTGGGATCTCAAAGCCGGGAACCGCTTCCACGTGGTTGCTGCCCGGTCCGTGGCAGGCCTCACAGGCGACTCCGGTTTCGACAAAGGTTTTATTCACCGGATCCACACCGGTTGCGTGGCAGCCGGCGCACTCTATCCACCATTTTCTCTTTTGCGACTGGCCAGCCTGATAGGGGGTCCACTTGTCGCTCGGAAAATGGTAGGATGCCGGCAAAACGATCAAATCCTCGCCTTCTTTTTTCAGGTACTGCTGCCGCCACTGACTGCCCAGGGTGTAGGTGATCACATCCCTGCCAAACGTGCGTACATCGCTGGGCATGTCAAAATTACCGATGTTTGCCAGCGGATCCGCTTTGACATCTCGCATCATGCGCGAATGCAATGACGTTTTCCATTCCAGGTATATTCTTTCGTGGCATTTTTTGCAGGTTTCAGAGCCCACAAAAGCCGCGTCGAAGCGGTTTTTGAATTTGCCCGCCAGCTGCAGCGACTCTTCGTGGACCAGGTCCTTGCGCAGCATAACCGTTGTCGCGAGCACAACTACCAGGGCTATTAAGAAAATAAGTCCGATGACCATTGGAATGATATGCAACATTGATAAATCTTTGATAAACTTCATGCCTCACGCTCCCTTACATCGGCTGCCGACGCCTGAATTGACTCAACTCTTCCTTTTCAAACTCAATAAAGCTGCGGGTTAACCGGGCCATTTCCCGGTAAAAGGGTGTTTCAGTGGCTTCGATCACTTTTTCACAGAAATCCGGAATCCAGCGAATAAGGTGCTCGCCGACAAATATTTTTTCATTTTTAAGGCAAAGCAGGGCCGTTTTATCATCATCTGCTTTCCAGGCCTGCGCTTCGCGTTGGATGACACGCTGCATGTACTCCAGCTCGACACTGATGTGATCCGGCAATCCGGTATACTCCGATGTATACTCGAGTCCGGAGGACTCAATAATATTTTTGACCTGTGTCGTTAATTCTCCCCAAAGTTGGCCGCTCTGGACACCTTCTTTTTGATGATGGACGGATTCATAGGGGGCGATGTGTTTGCCGGGACCGACAAACAGCCGGGTGTATTCAACCGCCAGGTCTTCGAGCAGCTCTTTCTCGGAGTTTTGAAAAAATCCATTATTTAATTTAACACCCAGGTTGGATAAAACCTCCTGAAACCGATGGTTTTTCATCTGCTGGAGGAGCTCTGAAGTCAGTTCCCGGCGATAGACTGCTGCCAGAAACCCGTAAATACTGCGTCTGTGTTCGGCAAGTTCTTTGATATTTTCTTTTTCGCTGGTTGTCATCAGAACCTCACTTAAATGGCAGAGTGCAAAGGCCTTAGAGCAAAGAGTAAAAAAAATGGAATACTGCCTTTTTAAATTACCCTATGCCCTATGCCCTCTGCGCTATGTTTATTGCCCAACCGTCTGCAGAGATCCGCTTGGACGGACTCTATGCAAAAGTGCTAATTAGCATTTAACAACTACGCCTTGGTCACCTTAACCACCGTGTCCATCCAGATCTGCTGGCCGTTGATTGGGTCGGGCCGGTTAGGGATGATCCAGTTGGGATGCACCCCATAGGTATTCCAGCTCTTGAGCTTGAGATCCGGATCATCATCCCCAGCCAGAGGGGCCTTATTGCCGGAAGCATACCTGCCGTATTCCCAGTGGCCAAGGTGATGCGAAATGGCGATAATGCCCGGCACGACACCTTCGGTCACATTGGCGGTGGTGGTAATTTCACCGATGGCGGACTTGACCTTGATCTTGTCACCGGTTCCGATTCCCAGCGGTTTTGCGCTGACCGGGTTGATCATGGCCTTGTTATCGTGGTAGATCTCGGTCAGCCACTTGCAGTTGGCCGAGCGCGAATGGATCTGTACCGGTACCTTGTAAGTGGTCAGAATTAGATCCCCGGCTCCCATCTTCTCATGCTCGGGAATGGCTATGTAAGTCGGCAGGGACGGAAAATTTTTGATTTTCAACAGCTCGGAATACACTTCAAAGTAACCGGACTTGTTGAGTTTATCCGGCTTGAACCCGGCGTAGACCTTGCCGCCGATTTCCTGGCCGACATAGCCTTTGTAGGCATTCTTGGTCTTGGTGTAGCCTTTTGCTTTGGCTTCGGCCTCACTTTTGGCTTTGGATTTTTTCCAGTTCCAGTAGGTGCCGGTAGCCTCATCCAGAATTACCCCTTCTTTTTTTAGAGCGTCAGCCGAGACTTCCTTTTTGTACATGTAGTACTTCGGTTTGGCGTTGGGGTCATGCCAGACACCGTGTTTTTTCATGTACTCGAACCCGCCGGCTTCTTTGACGCCAGGGGTCTTTTCGCATGACAGCTTGACAAACTCTTCGGCCGAGTTGAACCCGAGCGGCATACCCATACGCTCTGCCAGATCACAGACAACGTCCTTAAAGTCACGTGATTCCCCCAGGGGCTTGACAAATGGCTGGCGGATGTAAAATTCCGGGATCTGGGTCGGTGAGACATGATCTTCCCAGTCCCACCATTCCAGATAGGACGGGTTGGGCAGGATTATGTCAGCCAGGGCCGCGGATTCGTCATAATAAGCGTTGACGCAGACCGTAAACGGAATCAGGCTCTCATCTTTGAGGATATCGATGTTCTCCTGGCAGTCCCCATTGGCATAGACCGGGGTGTAGCAGTACCACATGTAAACTTCGGGTCGCCCGGCGCTGCCGTCCTTGATCATCTTGAGGACCTGGTGGCTGGCACCATGGCTGGGGTATGCCGCATCACCCTTGAACCCGCTGGTGATTTTTAATGCTTTACCCTTGGGTTTCTTTTTGGGTCCCTTGGGGTACTTCCACTTGGCGCCCACACCCCGGCACCGGCCTCCGGGATTGTCGATGTTGCCGGTGATGGCCGCCAGCATCTGGATGGCGCGCTCGGTGTCGTTGCCGTTGTAATGGGCCACGGCACCGCGGTAGCTCATGACACAGGCCGGTTTGGTCTTGGCAAACTCCAGGGCCAGGGATTTTATCTTGGCCGCCGGCACCCCGCTGATTTTTTCCGCCCATTCGGGGGTGTATTGCGCCAGGTGAGCTTTCAAGGCAGCCACCTTTTGATCGGTGCTGTCATTGCGGTTCCCGGTGGCCTTGATGAATTTAAAGAACTCCTTGTCATAGAGTCCGGCGTTCATGATCTCACGGCACATGGCCAATACAACCGTCCCGTCGGTGCCCGATTTGACCGGCACCCATTCGGTGGATTTGGCGGCCGTATTGGACAGCCTGACATCGAAGGTCACCAATTTAACGCCCCGGTCGACGACGGCATCCACCAGCCTTTGAGAGGTGGGAATGTGGTTGGTGTGGGCATCTAAAACACCGCTGCCGAAATTGAGCACGAATTTGGTATTGTCAAAATCCCAGTTGTCATAGTGCTTGCCCCAGGTCAGCTCCTGGGCCGTCCATTTGCCGCCCTCACAGATTGAGGTGTGGTTGCCGACGGTCTTGGTGCCGTAAGTTCCGAGAAAAACGCTTTTAACGATCTTGCTGGATGAGGCCTTCATGCGGCCGTAATGGAACATGAATTTTTCAGGATGGCCCTCATCGCGCAGCTTTTTAAGCCGGCCGGCGACTTCGGTCAGGGCTTCGTCCCAGCTGATGCGTTTCCATTTACCTTCACCGCGTTTGCCGGTTCGCTTCATTGGATACAAAACACGGTCCGGGTCATAAAGCTGGTTGATGCCGGCAGCGCCTTTGGCACAGATTTTACCCCGGCCCCGAATGGAATTCGGTTGACCTTCGAGTTTAACAAGCCGGCCGTTTTCGACATAACCCACCATGGAATCGCGGGTCACACAGCTCCAGCAGGCCGAAGGAATCATCTGTCTTTCTGCACCGGTCTCGGGAGAAAAGTCCTTGCCGCCTTTGGCTAAATTCACGGTCCCGGCTAAAGCCGGGGTGCCGATCGCCCCTCCGGCTGCCAGGACAGCGGCCCCTGCCAGACCGAGTTTGAAAAGGTCACGGCGATTTATATCTTGTTTCATTTTATTTCCTCCTTAAATGCGTTTAAACAATAACGTCCAGAATGGCCTCGTTTTTGACAAATTTTTTCCCGGCCGAGGTCATTTTGGTCAGTGCTCCCCGGGGATCGATGTAAAAAACCATGGGGACCGTGTTTTCAGCCGGCAGAAGGGTGGTATCATTGCGCTTCTCCACCAGGTTAAACTCTTTGACCAATTTGGAAACTTCACTGTCGGGATTATTCAGGTCACCGAAAAGGCGGGCCTTTCCCTGGCAGATGTTGACGCAGGCCGGTTCGACCCCGTTGTCGATTCGATGCTGGCAAAAGGAGCATTTGGTAATAGCGTTTTTGGTTTTGTCTTTGCCGGAAAGCAGCGATTTATTCCAGTTGCGGGCCCCGTAGGGACAGGCATCGATGCACTTGCCGCAGCCGACGCACAGCTCGTTTTCGAAGAGGATCAGGCCGTCCGGGCGTTTGTAGGTGGCGCCGCCGCGGTAGCGGATGGTTTTGCCTTCGGGTGTGGTGAATTTGCGCCGGTCCTTGGGATATTCCGGGCAGATCTTGACGCAGGGCGGAACTTTGTCCTCCTGATTGCCCTCGCAATGGTTGCACAGCCGGGGCATAAGGTGTTTTTCACTGGCGGGAAACGTGCCGGTGACTTCTTCGTAAACAGCGGTCCGGAAAGCGCCCAGCGGAACGGCGAATTCGGCTTTGCAGGCCACCGTACAGGCCCGGCATCCGATGCAGCGCCGCAAATCGACGATGTAGGCCCAGCGCGGTGCCTTGGCGCGGGCCGCGGATGCCTTGGCTGTGGGCACCAAACTCGCCGTGCCTGTCAGCGCCGCGGCGCCGGCTCCCTTGAGCACCTGTCGTCTGGTCAGGGATAGATTTTTACTCATAATTACCTCCTTGGTTAATTGATTTTTATTCACTTGCCTCAACGAATTCGATGAGTTCGTCATATTTGTTGATGGCCGCATCGATCAGCAACAGGGAATACTTCTTGTTATGCACCCCATTGCCGAATTGAACGATGTTGATGTTCGCCCGGCCTTGGGCGAGCATTTGCTGCGCTTCGACCAGTTGATCTTCGGACAGCTTGGCCTTGGCATCTTCCAGCACATCCAAGGCTTCCTGCTCGATCTCTTTAGCCTCTTTAACTTCCTTGGCCAGCTCTGCCGTCCAGTCAGCGAGCATTTTTTTATGGTCTTTGGTGTGGCATTGCACACAGGTGCCCGCCGATGCCATCAGGGTCTTCAAACCCGTTTTGGTAAGCTTTTTTTCCACATGACAGCCCATGCAGTTGGTGCGCGCTTTGTACATGGGATCCGGCGAAGCAAAGACATCCTTGCGTTTGGCACCTTCAGCCAGCAGACGCTGGTAGCGGTGGGGTTCGGGGTGACAGGCGGCACAGCCATACTGGATCGACTGCTTTAAATTCATCAGAGCAGGTCCTTTATCAGCCGGTTTTGCCAGATCCGCTTTGGTATGAACGATTTGTTGATGGCATTCCAGGCAGCGGGCATTTTTGACGGACACGTGCTTTTGGTGCATCAGTTTTTTATTTTTTTCCTCTTTAAGGTCTTTTTGCTCATCATGACAGGACCGGCAGCTTTGCGTGCTGATTCCACCGGAACCCAGGACGATGGCTGTTTTCAGTTCATTGTTTTCAAAAATAGCCTCATATTTCGCGCCCCCTGCGCCCTGGATGACATCCAGATGGCAGCTGGCACAGGATACACCGGCCCCTTTCAGTATCTCGTGGGTGATGGGTTTTTCACCGGAGGTCTGAATCGGCTTGGTGGGAAGCTCGTGGCACAACTCGCATCGGCCCCGATCCTGGTTGAACCTGACGTTTTTGAAATGACACAGGTGGCAGCTGGCTTTGCTGACCTCGAATTTCTTTTGATCGGTTTCGTGCTGGTGGCAGGAGACACAGTTGACCTGCTGGCCTTCGATCTGCTTCTTTTCATCCAGGTGGGGCTGGTGGACAAAGAGAACCTTCTCGCTGAACTTGATTTTTTTGGTTTTGAATTTGTCGTCCGGCTTGCCGTGACAGACGGCGGTCATGCAACTGGCATCGGCAATTTGGGGTCTCGTTCTAATGGTATCGCCGCCCAGCGGCAGGTAGGAAAAATGCCCCGGTGGTTGGGCCGGGATGTGACTGGCCTTGGTTATCTCGCTCGTTGCAGCACTTGTGGGCGTACCGGCCGAAACTCCGGGCGGATAGTGGCACTCAACACAGCCGACTTTGTTGTGCTTGCCCTTTTTCCACAGCTCATATCCTTTTTGAACGATTCCCGGATAGGTCAGCACGTGGCAGTACCCGCAAAAAAGCTGGGGCTGGGGAACCTCCGGCGGAGGTAAATCCATTTTAAGAGATGTCTTCTCTGCTGTTGCCCAGGCGCCACCGGCGAAAACGATGACAAACGCCGCTGCTATGTAGATGAAATAATTTAAGGTTTTCAGATCAAACGGCAAATTGATTATTGGGATCCGTTTCATTTTCATGGATACTCCTTAAAAAATAAAAGAGTTCGTCCGGGTCGACCGGTTTGTTGATACAGGCATAAATATGGTAGCAAATGGCATCTTCTAATTCCGGATGGAACGATTGTTCGGACAAACAAAAAAAATAAAGCTCCGGAAATTTGATGGTGAATTCTCTGACTGTGCGGTTGTTGACCGGTACCGTATCGATGTCTATAAAAACCGCCAGACTATTGCTTTGCTTGATATTGGCTTCCAGGTGCTGGATCGAATGTAGCGGGATGGTAAGATACTGATTTTTTTTCAGCAGGGTACAAAACCGGCGGCATTGGTCTTGATTGGCATCAACCACTATGACAGCCTTTTTCATCCGGAACCAAGCTCCTTTTGGTAATTTTCTGCCGGAAAGCTGGTGAATGGAAAGCATCGTCAATGTATCACGATGCAGCAACGATTATGCCAGTTTGATGGATTGGGTGTTTTAATTGTGATCGCTGAAAATAGAAGATGTCATACCTATAGCTTAACTATTAGAAAATATAACGAAATCTAAATGGAGAACAAATTAGTTTGCTGCACCCTGAGATGCTATTTGGGGGGAACGGAACAAGCGACTTGATTTGACGAGATCTGTCTGTATTTCGAACATTATAATTGGATAATTTTATAATTGAAGTAATAATAGTCGGTTACGTGTGTACGAAATCCGGACACATATCGGGATTAGTGGACATGCAAGGCAGGCTGTTTCGATCGTGTCGAAGGTCTTTCATCGGAGGTTTTGGGGTGAAATCAATATCAAAACCCTTTTCCTCTGAGTGGAGAGAGGGCACCGGCGCGGTGGGTGAGATTTAAGTTAGAGCATGGATCGCATCACTTCACACGATCGGCATATTTTCATTTTTTCTTCCCAATTTTTATGAACTTGACCTTCGCATACCGTCCCATTCACAAACCAGCACAACTTTCCGGCCTTAAATTCCCAGGCCGGACATTTCTTCTTGTGCTCAGCGGGACATTTTTTGATCAACCAGCATGGCTTTCTGCTTTTCCGGTTCTCCTCCAATCTGGAAACCAGGAAATACATCTGTCTCTCCACATGGCCTGGCACGTTACGCCACCCCTGCTCGTAGCTGTGAATTGCTTTTAAAGAAGTGCCCAGAAGCTCGGCCATCCGCTTCTGGGTCCGATTGAGCTTTTTGCGGAAATATTTGAATTCTGCGCTATCCATGAGGAATTCCGTTGGGAGTGAACTGCAGCATAAAACATTCAAAATTTACTACTATGTGGTATTATTGTCAATGCCAAAGTGGGCAATAACAGGGATTCTTCAAATTCGAGGACAAAAGCAGTGTTTGTTCCGCTAGAATCGGAATTATATCACGCAAAAGGCGCAATGACGCAAAGTTTTCTTAATTTATTCTGACAAACGCTCTAATGGACGGTTGGTTTTGCAATCTGATATTTTCTAAGTTTATCATACAGTGTGCTGCGGCTGATTCCTAATTGATGAGCGGCTGCTTTTTTATTCCAGTCACATTCATCTAAAACTTCCAGCAGAAGTTTGCGCTCGTTTTCCACAATGCTCCGATTCGATCTTGCCGGTTCTCCCGTCTCTGCCTGCAGAATGACTGCGGGTAGGTCTGAAATTTCGATATATTTGCCCTTGGCCAAGACGGCGGCATGCTCTATGCTATTTTCAAGTTCACGGACATTGCCGGGCCAAGAATAGTCGAGCAGACTTCGCATGGCTTCAGAGCTGAATCGTTGGGCAGGGGTTTCCTGTTCGGTTGCGAAATGCCCTAAAAAATACCGGGCCAGCAGGGGAATGTCATTGCGCCGATTTCTCATAGGAGGCATTTGAATGGGAATAACATTGAGACGATAGAAGAGATCCTCACGGAAATTAGTACGTTTCACTTCTTGCAAGAGGTCTTTGTTGGTTGCTGCCAGGACCCGTATGTTTACTGACAAAGTCTGCTCTCCGCCCAGCCGCTCAAATTTCTGGCTTTGGAGAATGCGAAGCAATTTAATCTGGGCCGTGGAAGATATTTCGCCGATTTCGTCCAGGAAAACGGTACCGCCGTCGGCCTGCTCAAAGCGGCCCGCTTTTTGGCGAATTGCGCCGGTAAAAGCGCCTTTTACGTGGCCGAAAAGCTCGCTTTCGAGTAGCGTGGTGGGATAGGCGGAACAATTGATCACCACAAAGGGCTTATCCCTGCGCAGGCTTTGTTTGTGAATGGCTCGGGCCACCAATTCTTTTCCCGTGCCGCTTTCCCCTTGAATCAAAACTGTCGCATCCGTTGGTGCGACGTCTTCAATCAGCTTATAAATTACCTGCATTTGGGGGTCTTTACCGATGAGGCCACTGAATTCGGCCGTGAGTTCGATACGGTTTTTTAATTCACGGATTTCTTCCTCATGTGAAACCGACCGCTGGATGGCGCCGGAAGTTTGATTGAGGATCAGATCAATAATATCCAGCTCATTGGTAACACAACTGCAGCTTCCCGGGCAGGCGATCAACATCACCCCCAGAAGTTGATTTTCATGACGCATCGGAAAGGTGACCATTTGTTCGGCGGATTGAAATGCTTCGGGCGCAAACCTCGGGTCAATCTGATCTTTTCTGATAAACTGCATACCATCCATATCTTTTAAAAAATCAACTGTTGCTGAAACCGTGTCACCGTCTAAAGTTCTCGATTCTTTTTCCGATTGCATGAAGCATATATCTCTGCCGTGGCTGAAAACCAGAACTGCCATATTTTCGCAGGCAACAATTCCCTGCAGCTTTTTGATCAGATAAACACAGACCGCCTTTAGGTTCGGCAGAGCACCGATTTCCTGTGCAATTGCAAAAGAGGTACGTGTCTGTTTGTGGGCGCGGTCCAGCTCTTCATTTTTCTCCTCCAGCCGCCGGGTATGATCCTTAATGCGGCCAAGCATGTGGTTAAAGGAAGACGTCAATTTGCCGACTTCATCCGATCCTTCCTTTAAAGCGACATTCATCTCCAAACGGTCTTCATCAATTTTTTCGGCTGCCGCAGCCAGCATTGACAAGGGGCGGGTAATCCGCTTAACAAACAGAAGGCTGACGGCCAGAGCAAGTAAAAGAATTCCGAAGGTAATCGCACCCATTTGGATCCAAAGTTGAGTCACCTGGCGGCTGTATGGCGTTTCAGAAAGCCCCAGGCGAAGTACTCCAGCTTTTCCGGCAAATATCGGCCAGGCCGTATCCAGATAATATTCTCCTGTGGTGGATTTAATCTTTTTTAAAGCGAACGCCTCGTTAAGAGTTGCTTTATTTGCCCGGATTAGCCCTAGCGGTACCCCATCCGCAAACGAATGGGCCAGGATCTGATTTTCTTTAACAATAAAGAGGTAGGAGATGGACTCATTGCTGCGCATTTGATAATCGAGCATTTTTTGCAGCGCAACCAGATCGTTGGTAAGAATCTTATCGGTTGCCTCGAGTTCAATTGAGTGGGATAAATTTTCTGCCTGGACAGACATGGATTGATAAAGACTGCTGCTGTAACGCTGAGTAAATAGAAACGAGATGAGTAGACCGCTGCCGATTACCAGGGCCGAAACTGCCAGCAATAATTTGCTTTTAAGGCTTTGAAATCTCATCTTTATTTTTTTCCATCAGTGCGATTTTCAAATCCATCTGTCTGATGCTGTCGTACCACTCGTCTTTTGGTGCAATGAATTTGTCGATCATTAATTCAGCGAGAATTTTTTGACCTTTGGGATCAATGTGCATGGAGAAAAATAACTGACGAATGCGGTTTTTTAGTTCTGGCGACAGATATTTTGAGGCGACAATCGGTGGAATACCGTAGGGCTCTGATTTTCGGATGATGCGGGTTCTGGAAGTAAAAGCCGGATCTTTTTGGTGGTAATATTCCCAGATTAATCCGTCAATCGCGGCTCCGTCCACCAGTGCTTTGGCCACAGCCAGAATGGAATTGTCATGGCTGTAAGTATAGATCGTTTTGCTGAAGTATGTTTTCGGTTGTTCTTCCATTTCGAAAAGCCAATAGGTCGGTACCAGCTTTCCGGTGTTGGAATCCGGATCGGTGAAGGCAAAAACACGCCCTTTCAGGTCTTCTATGCGGTTGAATTGACTTGCTTTGTTCACAATCAAATAGGACTGGTAAAAATGACTTTTCTGTACCCGAGGGGTGGCAATTAATTCGAAATCATAGATTTCTTTGCCGGCGGCATAAGGACCGGAACAAATAAAGGCCAGGTCAATCTGGCCAATTCCCAGCAATTCATTTATTTCGCTGTATGTTTTTCGTTGGATGAACTGCACTTCGCGCCCCAGCTGCTCACCGATATAGTCCAGCAGTTGCCGGTAATAACCAAAGGTTTCTTTAGGGGAAATCATGGCGGCAACCGCCACGTTGAAGGTGGCCGCTTCAGGAATATGGCTTGCGGGCCGTTCCACTGCAATGGTCTTGCTGAAATCCACCACAACCGCATCGCTGTCCTTGCCGCAGCCGGAGACGGCAATTACCCAAGCCAGAAGAAGGGGCCCTATTATAGAGCCTGTTTTTTGTTTCATAATAAGAACGGATGGTTTTGGTTGATTTAAGAAGCGATAATGATAAGTAAAAAATAGTGCCGCGAATACGAATAATCCGACAATACCACTTTGTGTTATTTTAGGTCAATACTATTTTTCCTGGGGCAAATAGTTGACAGATTTTTAGTTGAAAGATATAGGGTCAGAAAGGCAGGATGGGGTCATCGACAATTTTGAAAAGTTGGTACTGGCAATGCGCAACTATCAGGATCGCTCTGACAAAGAAAAAAGGAGAATAAGCTATGAGCAGTGAAGATTATGGTGAAATGAACGCCGTCGCTAAACGCAGCGGGGAATTGTTTGGATCCGGTTTATATTGAGCTGAAGCCGTGCTTTTGGCAGTTGCCGAAAAACACAGCATACAATCGGATATAATCCCCGGCATCGCCAGCGGTTTCTGCGGTGGGATGTCCAGAACCGCCGGGCTCTGCGGTGCCTTAGTCGGCGGTGTCATGGCCTTGGGCATCCTAAATGGCCGTAAATCGTCCGAGGACTCTCCGAAAAAGATTTATGCCCTTTCCGAGCGCCTGGTGCGCGATTTTGAAAAACACCTCGGTTCCAGGAACTGCTCGGATATTCTGGGCTGCGACATCAGCACCCGGGAGGGGGAGGCAGTTTTTGAAGCCAAGAAGCTGGCGAAAACCGTCTGCCTGGATGCGACGGTTAAAGCGACTGCTCTAGTGATGCAGGTTCTTGAAAATCAGGATGATATAAAGCATTCCATGATAGGATAATAGAAGCAATCTCAAAAATGCATTTTACGACCAATGGCTGCGTTGCGATCCGGTTAAAAATACTCACGTGCTAGCGTGTACGCTCCGCTTTTAAACCGAATCGATCCGCCTGAGGCGGACCCTTGATCGTAAACTACTATTTTTGAAATAGCTTCTGGCAACACTTAGCTTTTATCTGTTTTGTGCTTCGTGTATAATTCTTTCAAAAGCTCAATGGGATGGATTACCTCATAAGGCAGTAGCTGCTTGAACTGCAGACGGCGGCTCAGGCAGTCCGTTACCTTCCCAGCTTTTTTTTCCGGTTCAATTCGCTCCATTCTTGATTACTAGAAGATTTCAATATCAGAAAAATACTTTTTATAAAAGCCGCGATCGCGTGTCAATAGCCTGTCTGCATGCATTTTGGCATGGGCAGCGATTAAAAAATCGGCCAACACGCGATTACGTGTCCCTCCTGCTTTTCGATATTCCTTCCATTTCATTCCGGCACCGTAGGCGGATTCAAGATCCAACGAAACAATACGAATGCCAAGAACTTTTAAAGTGTCGTCCAGGAGACTTCTTCCGGTAAATTGGGGTGCAAGCTCCGCATAGATGATTTCATTAATTATAAGCGATCCTTGAGCGTAAGCTTGATCCAAGAGCTTCTTCGACGCTTCACCCCACCTGGGATCCGGCAAAAAGACATCCAGCAGGACATTGGTATCAACAAATGTAATCATCTGCCTCTAATCGCCTCGATATAGTTGTCTGTACTATCCTTCTTCTTCAAAATACCATATACCTGCTCAACCGGACTCGAATGAAGGCTCTTTTTCTTGATCAGCACCCCGGTTTCTTTAAGTTCAAATTCAACCTCAATATACGGCATGAGTCCGTATTTATCGCGAATATTTTTCGGAATCGTAACTTGTCCACGTTCTCCGATTTTCATATTTACGTACTCCCTTTTTCGTATTTGTTATTACATATTATTTATTTCAGAAAAATTGTCAAGCATAATCGGAGCGACACATTTCCGAAACCGCAACGATAGAAATATAGCACCGAACAGTGAACCTTGAACCTGTGAACGCTGACACCTATTGCTAGCCGTTTGTCGGCTATTTGGCGACCGCAGCAGCTTCTCCCATTTTAAACCAGTGGGTGGTTTTCAGGCAGATTTTAACCAGCATCAACATCACCGGCACCTCGATCAGAACCCCCACCACGGTAGCCAGAGCCGCCCCTGAGGACAAACCAAACAGCATCGTGGAGGTGGCGATGGCAACCTCGAAATGATTGGAGGCGCCGATCATGGCTGCCGGGGCGGCATCCACGTAGCGAAGTTTCAGCAATCTGGCCAGACCATAGCCCAGCCAGAAAATCAGGACGGTCTGAATAAAGAGCGGGATGGCGATCCACAGGATGGTCAGCGGGTTGCCGATAATCACCTCCCCTTTAAAAGAAAACAGCAAGACCAGGGTAATCAGCAGGGCGATAATCGTAATGGGCGTTAGAACGTGTAAAAACTTTTCCTTGAACCATTTCTTTCCTTTGGCGGCAATAATCCACCTGCGGGAAAGATAACCGGCAACCAACGGTAAAGCGACGTAAATGCCGATGGACAGCAGCAGCGCCTGCCAGGGAACCGGCAGGCGTCCCACCCCCAGCAGAAAGCCGCCCAGCACGCCATAGAGCAGCAGCATGGTCAGCGAGTTGATGGCGACCATCACCAGGGTTAATCCGTCGTTACCGCGGGACAGGAATCCCCAAACCAGCACCATGGCCGTGCAGGGCGCGATGCCTAAAAGAATGCACCCGGCCAGGTAACTGCGCCAGAGCGGAACTTCCAGCATCTTTAGCCCATCTATCAGTACCACCGTTCCGGCTCCGTGGGTTGCGCCCACCGGCAGGTCGAGGCCAAAGGGCATCTTGACATGGTCCACCGCTGCAGGGCCGATGAACCCGTAGAAAAGTGTTCCCAGGAAAAACAGTGCAATGCCGTACATGGTAAACGGTTTGACGGCCCAGTTGACAAAAAGGGTTAGAAACACCGGTTTGCCGCTTTTGCCGGCCTTGATGACCTCGCTGAAATCGATTTTGACCATAATCGGATACATCATGAAAAACAGGCAGACAGCAATCGGAATCGACACCACCGGCGCCCCATTGACATAGATGGCCAGACCGTCGAGAGATTGCGCCACGCCCGGGGCAATTTTACCGAGCATGATTCCTGCGAAAATGCACAGCACCACCCAGAGAGAAAGAAAACGTTCGAAAATACTGGCCATTTTGCGATCACTGTTCAAAACGTCATCGTTGCTCATCGTCGGCTCCCTCCTGTCTGTTTTTTTCAGTTAAAGTTCAAATTTAAATTGGCTCATGTATTCTTCAAGCCGCAGTTTGTTTTCAGCACCCAATGGCGGACAATCTTTGAGTCCTTTTAAACCCTCGGCCATCCGGGCTGCAAATACCATGCAGGTGGGCTCACCGCACTCGCGGCAGTTGGTTCTGGGCAGCAGTTTCAGAATTTCGATCACCTTGGGCTTGGGTGCACCGTCATAGCAGGGAACGATGCTTTCGCGGTTTGCCCAGGCATCATTTACTTCTCGTTTCAGCCATTCAAGAATCTTATCGGCCTCGGCTTCATCCCGCAAGGCATTGATTGCAATCTTATCACCATGCACCGTGATCAATTTGCCCTGGGAACGAAATATTACGGCCGGCGGGTCTTTGAGATAATCAAAACCTCCAAGAACCGCGTTGAGGTAGGGCAGTACCTCGGAAATATATTGGTCCAGGTGCGCGATGCAGTGCACGGATTCAAACCCGGGATTGCACTCGGGTCTGAATATTTTTTTGGAATAGCTTTTTAACAGCATGAGATTAGCTTCTATCCGCAAGGAATCAACGATTTAATAGGGGCGATTTTGTATTGAAAACATTTATCGGAGCCTACTTATTGGAGAGCCAGCCAGTGACATCCTGTTTCTGGGGTATTTTACCGACACTTTTAACCGCACCGTCTAGCACAATCGCCGGTGTTCCAAAAACGCCATAGCCGGCGATTTCCATCGTATCGGTTATCTTTTCAACGCTGGCGTCGATCCCCGCCTCTGAAACGGCTTCTTTGACAATTTTTTCGGTCTGCTGACATTTCGGGCAGCCGGGTCCTAAAACTTTGATATCCATAATTTTTTCCTCCTTGTCTATAATCTGCCTGGTTGGAGAATAATCGATTCATATTTTAATGTGCATTGTGTGCCTGTACTGAAAAAATTAATTATTTTCTCAGAAGATAAAATCAATAAGAAACAAAACTTAACATGCATCTATTTATTGATTGCTAGCATTTGTGATTTCGCGCTTATTCTTTTCTTCTAGCTTTCCCAATGTAATGGATCTCCACCATGATCCAGCAGGTTATTCGGATTAAATAAAAATATATCCGAAGATTTTGCCGCTGATCGTGGCCATCACCACCACCAGGCTGACAAAGGCGAACGTCTTTTTAGTGCCCATGACACTGCGGATCACCAGCATGTTGGGCAGGCTCAAGGCCGGGCCGGCCAGCAGCAGTGCCAGGGCGGGTCCCTTGCCCATACCGGCACCTAAAAGCCCCTGTAAAATCGGCACTTCGGTCAGCGTAGCGAAATACATGAAAGCGCCCACCACCGAGGCAAACAGATTGGCCCACAGCGAATTACCGCCCACCAGGCCGCTGATCCATTGCGAAGGAATCAGGCCCTCCGAGCCGGGTCTCCCCAGCAGCAGGCCGGCCACTAAAACTCCGGCCAACAAAAGCGGCATGATCTGTTTGGCGAAATCCCAGGAGGACAAAAACCAGGATTCGGTTTCACCCCGGGTGGTGGTGGTCAGTACTACCAGGGCGATGATGCCGGCCGAAAAGGCAATCAGCGGCTCGTGGGGAAAAATAACCGCCAGAGCCAAAACGGCAGCGGCTGCCAGGATCACTTTATAAGCTTTTACGCGAAACCATTTTACCAGCAGTACGCCGAGGACTATCGCCAAAATGCCGGTCAGCAGCCACTTAACACTGTAAATCGCGTGCCACAGTCCGGCAGGTTCAGTCGGCTCGCCCCAGGTTGCTGATACCAGGATGCCGACCATGACGGCAAAATAAACTACATTTTGCGACAGCGGCCGTTCCGTTTCGGATTCAGGCATGTGCAGCGCTGCTTCGGCCTTGGCCTGCTCTTCTTTACGAAACAGCAGG
>Ga0209637_1000240_pt1 | contig 21233 bp, 7 predicted proteins | sample OlaalgELextract3_2_FD_187379 | JGI IMG/M metagenome (GOLD analysis project Ga0209637, IMG submission 187379) | Olavius algarvensis symbiont microbial communities from Tuscany, Italy - Type G ELBA extract 3 (SPAdes) (version 2) | ecosystem: Host-associated > Annelida > Digestive system >... | reverse complement strand
TTGGCCATTTTAGCTGATATATCCGGGGCTCAGGTAACATATATGCCCCGGATAAAATTAATCTGAGAATATCTCAAGCTTTGAAAATAATCAGAAAATTTAAGTAAAGAAAATCCGGAATTCAACAGTGGGATGCTGATGTAAAAGCATTCATTCCTGCACCTAAACCTAAGACATTGGAGGACTGCACACCCCACGAAAAGGCCTGCCTGGGCCTCCACCGGATGATCGGTGAGATGTTGGGCGAAAGTCGGCGGCTGCACCCGAAAGCCGAAAAATATCAAGGTGTGATTTACCAGCGTCAGGCGGCACAAAGGCTGCTGGCCATGTTGGAAGAATATGGTGGAGCAATGCTTTGCGATGGGGTTGGACTGGGTAAAACCTATGTAACGACAACGCTGATCGTCCATTATGCAAACATGTGGCGAGATATCCATAAGGACGTAGATAATGTTTTTCGAACAGATCCGTTTCGCATTACAGTGTTGGCACCAAACTCCGTTGTCAGCACGTGGCAGCGGGAGGCCCTGCCACCTCTTGCTGCTTTCGGAGTTCCGTTGTCAAGTGTCAGAGTATTTTCCCACACCAAGCTTTCACGAATGACGAGATCGAGCGCTGTCCTTAAAAGAAGCTCCGCCCAGAAACTCAGCGATTTAGAGCACTTGCTTCTGTCTGATTTCGTGGTGGTGGACGAAGCTCACAATTTTCGGTCGGTATCAGCAAGACGCACCGTTGTCTTGCGTGACCTTCTGCGGTTGCAATCTCGCAAGGACATAAATCGACGGGTCGTTCTTTTGACGGCAACTCCGGTAAACAACAGTCTTGACGATCTTCAGCAGGAAGTTTCCTTACTCTATTCGCGTCCGATTCCTTTGTCGGACGCTGCCACCTCCGATGGCTATCGTAGGCAGGCACTAAACGAGGTTCTGAAACGCTGCAAACGAGCACGTGGGAAACGAGGGCCGAAAGGTGACGTTGCTCCTTTGGTCATTCACGGAGATCCGGCTGCCAGATTTTCGGTGGCAAACGATTTTCGAGACGACCTAAATTTTGGCCCAAATGTTCAGCGCATAGGCGATTACCTCAAAGAACAAGACAAAAAGCTGAAAAGATACCAAGACGAAATACGTGATGCGTCCCAGCTCCGGACTCAGTCAAGCTCTGAAAGATCCCCGATCCGTATTGCGGACGAGCTATTGGATCGTATTGTCGTCCAGCGCTCCCGAAACCTTTGTAAAGAAATCGAATACCAGCAAGGCTCAGATATCGAGTTGTTGTTCAGGCCAGACGCCGATGTGCCTGAAAAGCTATATTATTCTGACGAATACGACGGCATCCAGGATGTTTTATCTCGTTTTTTACCGCTTTTTGACACGGGCCAAGATGCTGACGATCGTCGACTTAGCTTGAAGGTGTACATGTGGTACGACATTAAAGAGGGATTCAAAACCCCGGACGAAGTTTCTCCGGTGGTCGGACTCCAGCGGATTCTGGTTCTAAAACGCCTGGAAAGTAGTCCGGTGGCTTTCTTGATTACCCTTCTGCGCCTAACTGTTTTACACGCCTATCGGGTTAACGAACTATTAAATCTCTGTAAAGACATCAAAGATGATGCTCGCAGCAAAACCTTGCAATTCGATGTGAAACGTTTGGTGAAGTCACAGAAGCTTGACGATCTTGACAAGATTTTTTCTCTGGCGACCGGGGAGACGATTAAGGATTTACGATCGGGATTCATTAAGCACCTTAGTGGAGCCTACGGTAGCTTTAAGTCAGTTGCCGACTGTGATGATCAGCCCGTGCAACTTTTGCTTTTTGACGAGGCATTCGAAGAAACCAGCTCGAAGAAGGATCAGATTGATCGTCTTTGGGAGCTGAAGGATACTCTGATCAAAGATCTGGATATCCTTCTGAACGTTACACCTGAGCTTTCCGATATCGTTTTCGGGCGCTTTTCGAGAAACGAATGGCCGAGACGGTTCACCGCAGGCGGTCAGGCCGTCGATTGGCCTACCTCACCCAGCTGGGGGCTCCGAATCATCACTGACGCAAAGCTTCGTCAGCTTGTGGCCCGACTTCTCAAAGCACGACGCGAGAAACAAAAGATTATTGTGTTTTCACAGTTCAGCGATCCTCTGGCCTACGTTTATTCGGTGCTTCGCGCCTGCGCTTCGTTTTCAAGGCAAGAATGGGCGACGGTGATAACGGGTCTTTCAGGGCTGGGGTTAGCCGGCTTGAAAGCCGATGAGGTTCGAAATCTGCTAAGTGTCATGGAGGTAATTACTGGAGATACAGAAGATCGAGATGCTGTGGTAAACGCTTTTTCACCATATTATCGAATTGGTCCTAATGCACCGACAACAGAGGGCGCAAATCGGCTGGAAACTGAAAATGTTCTTGCTGATTGGAAAGCGGCATGGCACAGAGCCATCGATAGACCCATTCACGTGCTATTTTCAACCGACGTTCTCGCTGAAGGTGTGAATTTACAGGACGCGGCAGCTCTGATTAATTTTGATGTCCACTGGAACCCGGTACGTATGATTCAGCGAGCTGGACGGATCGACCGTCGCTTGAATCCGGCGATTGAAAAAGAAACTTCTTTCACGGAGCTGGAATCATTGGCCCAAAAAATTGGAAAGCACGTCCCCCGTTATTACTGGCATAAAAGTCCGAACAAAGCACCACTGACCATCAATATGATTTTGCCGGATGCCCTTGAATCGGAACTCATGCTCCGTGAGCGCATCGCAACCAAAACCCTTGCAATCGATTTTACCCTCGGACTTGAACAAGGCACCGGGGCTGAAGCCCAGTGGATGGAGAATTACAAGTATCAGGGTATCTCCAGCCTGAACGCCTTTCAGAAGGATCGGGCAATAGAACAAATCGCCTCGTATCAGCAAAAACTCTCACGGCTTTTTACCGAACAAGGTATTAATCCACAATGGTCGGAGTCGCTTAACGGGTGGTTTAGAGATCTGAATGATAACCTAGCGGCCCCGCTGATAGGTAGAGCTCATTTGGGACGAAAAGGCGGTCAACTTCAAAATTACACCAGATACCTTGAGCCTGAACTGCGAGAGGGAATTCCTCACTGGTTATGGAGCCAGCAAAGATCTGGAGATTCTATACTCAATTTCTGGCTTTCCTTGGACGAAGAAACTTTCCCTCCAAAGACAATTAGAGATATCCCTTGGCGACCTAATGCATCAATCCCAATTAGTGCTGAGCACCTCTTACAAGCGGCTATCTACCTGATTGATTTAAGTGGAATGATCAAAGAGTTATCTCCAGAGGAGATCGGCCGGCCCTTGCTTCAGGGAATAACGGCATTTTCAGCAGGATTTCTAGGCTCAGAGGATGATCGGCGGCAGATTAATGTCTCTGAGTTTTTCCTGTTACAACTTAAAGCATTTCAAGAAAAAATACAAAGCATGGTGTAAATTAGAAGAAAAAAAATGTTTCTGATAATCACTCATACAGCCCATGAATCAAGGAGCTAACATGCTAAAGCGGGATGAATTTGTAAATTTTATTCTTGACGGTCATCACAAAAAAACCTCAACGAAAAAGGATGCCGATTCCGGTCCATCTCTTCCTGGAGTTTTTGATGAATTTGGATTTTCTCAAGAGGAGGCCAGTAAAACTGAAAAGAGTGAATCAAGTTTTGCTCGGCAGTTAATTGAGGCCTCCGGTTTTGGAAACGCTGAATATTTAGATCGAACCTCAGTGATCCTTGGTGACGATCCTGCCGCCAAGTACCTCCCTGAGAATGTATTTTATTGGGGGAAATCAAAGGACCGCCCCTATCAAACGCTTCTGTTCGAGCTAAATACTCCCGGTCTGGAATTATTGAATGGTACCTTATTCAGAAATGAACGCCCCCAGCGACTATTAGAAGATGCGCTCCATCGCCTGATCCAAAACACATTGACTGGTTTTCAAAAGGGGGGTGATAAGCGAACAGCATCTGTAAAGCAGGGCAAACAGCGGGAAACAATTTGTATTATTTCAGTCCGCGATGATCGTGATGAAAATGAAAATGCTTTTAGTCTCGTGTGTTTAGGCACACGAAGTGCTGCCTTCGATTCATTAGAGACTTTCTATATTCGAGAAACTGCTAGAAACTGGGAAAGACCACTTGCAGAGGAACATCTGGGCAGGCTTTATGATCGCCATTTTAAAAAAATTATTGGGGCTAAATGGCAGGATGCTTTTATCACCGGCGCAGAGCGTCAACTTGCTCGAAAGCTTCTGAACACTTGTATCGAGCCAAAGCCGAAGGTAGAAAAAATTGAAAAAGATACAGTTAACCTTCTGGAAGAAATAGCAGGAAGCTTTGGACTTAGGAGAAAAGGAGGTAAAAAAGGGCGACGCCTTACTGCCTATGACCTACCGAAAGATCATGACATTGGCATGAATCCAGAGGAAGTTGAAAAAAAGGGAGGGAAAAATCCTTTTGGAGGAATGACTCTTCGCGATGAAGGGAATCATCTATTAGGGTATATTATTTATTGCCTTGATGAAGTGAAAGACGCAGATACACTACGTAACTTTTTGGAGTCATATAATAGATTTCATAATGTGCTTGTTATATATCCTGATGGTGACTACGCTACATTGGAACTATGGCAAGGTAATAAAAAATTGGAAGGACGATTAACCAAGCGAGGGGCAAATTTTGAAGGTGAAGGCAAAGTGGTTAATCTTTTGACACGATTTTTCGTAGTAAGCAAAGCTGATATAAAAAATCCGGATGAACTTGCAGAGGAATTGGCATATAGGGCACGCTATTTAAGGCGTCTGGCTTTAAAGCAGCTAAATGAAGAAGCATCAAGTGGAGGTGATTTATTTAATCTCTATAAAATGAGCAAGAAAGCTCTAATAGATGACCAAACTCATGATGAATTCGCTGATGCCTATGCCCAAACTCTAACATACGGTTTATTGTCTGCTAGGTGGATATCAATTAATGATTTTCTTGAAAATAAATTAAGATTTACTCGTGAAAGGGCTTTGAAATATTTCCCGCCCTCAAGCCCATTCCTTAAAGAATTTTTTTCAGCCGTTTTAAAAGCAAGTTTTGAATATAAATTAACCTGGTTACTGGAAGATATTGCCGATTTATTGGATCGAACAGATATTAGATACGTTTTTAGAAATGGAGATGGGGATGATACAATAAGCTCAGACCCAGTAATTCATTTTTATGAGCCATTCCTAGCTTCCTATGATGCCGAACTGAAAAAATACAGGGGGGTGTATTACACTCCAGATGCTGTTGTTTCATTTATTGTAAGAAGTGTCGACTTACTTCTACGTTCCGAGTTCGGATTGGATTTAGGGCTTGCCGATACCAGTACCTGGGGGGATCTTATTAATAAAGGTACAATAAAAAGGCCGGAGGCTCTACCGAAATCGTGTAAAAGCTGGCAGGATTTTTTGCAAAAGCCCTTTGTACAAATACTTGATCCTGCTGCCGGTACAGGAACATTCTTAAAACATTCAATAGATTTGATTCACGAAACTATGACAAATAAATGGGCCTCTGAAGGTAAAGCACAAGCCGGAAGGCAGAAGGCATGGAATACTTATGTTCGAGATCATTTGTTACCGAGAATCATAGGATTCGAACTTATGATGGCACCATACACAGTATGCCATATGAAAATAGCTTTGGCCTTGGCCAATACAGGGTATAAAATCAAATCAAAACAGCGCATTAACATATTTCTGACAAACTCAATGGAGAAGCCACATCACTATTCTGGTTCAGTGGGTAATTTGGATTTTGTCGGGAAAGAATCGATTGCAGCAAATATTATCAAATTAAACTCTCCTATAAGTGTTGTAATTGGAAATCCACCCTATTCAGGTCATTCGGCTAATAAAAATGAATGGATAACTAAATTACTACGAGAAAAATTGAAAGATGGTGCTGATAGTTATTTTAAGGTAAATGGAAAAGACTTGGGAGAGCGAAATCCTAAATGGCTTAATGATGACTATGTCAAGTTTTTAAGATACGGGCAGTCGCTAATTTCTAAAAATGGTTTCGGAGTATTGGGCCTCATAACGAACCACAGTTACATGGACAGCCCTACTTTCCGCGGTCTGAGGCAATCACTAATGACTACATTTCCAAAAATTAATTTGATTGATTTACATGGAAATAAGAAAAGAAAAGAAATGGCTCCAGATGGTAAAACTGATAGGAATGTTTTCGACATTCAGCAAGGGGTAGCCATAGGCATTTTCGTAAAGTCTACCAATGCAGGCATTATGCATACAGACGTTTGGGGAGATAGAGAAATTATCAGTGAAGATGCTGCCGGGCAAGCAATCTTAACTGGCGGGAAATATTTTTGGCTCAATAACAATAACGTACAAACAATAGAAAAAACGGAACTGAAGCCAACATCTCCGCTATACAATTTTATTCCACAGGATGTTTCGCTATTAACTGAATTCCAAGGAGGTTGGAAGCTAACTGATATTTTTATGCAATATTCTGCAGGATTTGTAACTGCAAGAGATAAATTAACTATAAAAGATTCTGTTGATGAAATATGGAAGACGGTCAATGATTTTGTGATACTGCCCCCTGAGGAAGCGAGAGACAGATATAATCTGGGAAAAGATGTTAGAGATTGGAAAGTTCAATTAGCACAGAGTGATATAAAAAGTAGTGGTGTAGATAAAAAGTTCATTTTACGTCATTTATATCGGCCGTTTGATATACGTTATACTTACTACACTGGCAAGACAAAAGGCTTTATTTGCATGCCAAGATTCAAGGTAATGCGCCATTTACTATCACAAGAAAATCGTAACCTTGCATTAATTGCAACCCGACAACAATCTGGCGGAGTAGGCTTTCATCATGTGTGGGCAACTGATATACCATGCGAATCTTGTGCTATTTCGAATCGAACCCGTGAAATCAATACCGTTTTCCCATTGTACTTGCTGCCTGAGAGCGAGTTGGACTTAGAAATCACATCAAATCTAAATCCAACATTTATTAAAGAAGTTAACCTCAAAACCGGCTTAAAATATAAACAAAGCAAGGTTGGAGAGGGTGGCGACAACTTTGAAGCGATATGGACCCCCACTGATATTTTCCATTATATATATGGGCTTCTACATGACCCGCGATATCGTCTGAAATATGAAACTTTTTTAAAACAAGATTTTCCTTATATTCCTATTCCTAAAAAAAACAATATTAAATTGATTCGTCAATACAGAGAATTTGGAGCAACTCTTTCTAATTTACATATGTTCAAATGGCTGGATTCCACCGAAAAATTACATCAAGTGCAAGATAAAAGCAAAAGAGTAAGATTACTTGGAACCGGAGATGATACTATTGCGCCCGGATATCCCAAAGCGAAATTAAGCGAACAAAAAGTTTATATTAACCAAAATCAGTGCTTTATAGGAATTAATAAGGACATTTGGAATTTTTATCTGGGTGGATATCTGCCACTCCAAAAATGGCTAAAAGACAGAAAAGGACAATATCTATCCAAAGAGCATGTTGCACTCTTTCGAAACATAACTGTTGTAATCTCAGAAACTATAAGAATAATGGAACTAATCAACGCATCTATAGCGAACTTCGATGATTTAAGGTGAATCAGATGAATTCTAAATCATTATATGATCTATGGGAGTCCTTTACGTCAGAGTGGCCACTACAGCGATTACCTCAAATGTCATTAGAAGAATATACTAACCCTAACCGGGATGATGCCTTTATATATTGGATTGAAAAACGACTTGAGAAACTTGGCAGCATTTGGGGCGGGTCGGCTTTTAAGTTCGGAATATATCGTCGCCAGGAAATAGCTCTTAAAAAACCGAGTAAGGGCCGTATATATGGGCGAGAATATGCTTGGATGACAAAATACGGTCAAAACGAACAAGAGGCCTTCAAAACAGTTAAGGAGCGTATCATCGATATCATTGAAGCCGTGAAGACTGAAAATCTTGATATTATCGACGCTATTGATTTTTCACCTGCTTATAAATGGAAATTAGCCTTTCTTTATCAGGATAGAGATAATCCGCGAATATTTCCAATTTATAAAAAAGAGTGCCTATTTTTTCATTATCAAACAATAGATCCTACCAGCAAAATTACAAAAGTCCCCTATAGCCTTTTGTATACCAGTTTATTTGATCGTTACAGAAAAATAGGAGATGTTTTTCAAATCTTCACCCATCTCTGGCAGGAATGGGAATCACAAAAGGATCAAAGGGTTAGATACTGGGCTGTTCCTATTTCATGGGCAATCGGTGAGTCTAACGAAGCTGAACAGCTTTGTCAGAAGACAGAGGTGACTTCTGAGGACGTATCTCCCTTTCTTGAAAAGCTTCTTTCTGACAAGGATATATCTGCCGGGGATAATATTGCACTGTTGATAGACGACAACGTTCGTACAATTGGAATTCTTACAAATTCTGACCCGGGGGATTATTCTTGGTCGCAGACACCAGTTGATTTCCCTTCTGAACTTTTACCCATTCCTACCTCAGAAGCGAAAGAACTTGAGGCCTCGGAGGTTAATACGATTTGGTCAAAGATTTCAAAACCAGAGAATAAAAAACTTGAACAACTCAAACTAAAACCTAAGGAACAGACGGGAGTGATCGAAACCGAGATTGTACCGATTTTGACTGAGCTTGTTACCCCTCAAAATATTATCCTATTCGGGCCTCCTGGAACTGGAAAAACCTACAGTACCATTGAACGTGCTCTACAACTTGTAATTGGCAAAGATAAAGTTGATAGCATGAGCGCAGACACTCGGATGCGCCAGTTCCGAAAGCTACAGCAGGAAGGTCAAGTTGAATTCGTTACTTTCCACCAAGCCTACGGCTATGAGGAATTCGTGGAGGGATTAAGGCCAGTTTTAGGAGGTGATACGACAAGCGAAGTACGTTATGAGCTTCATCCAGGTGTTTTCAAACGAATTGCTCTGAAGGCGTCATCTGAAGGATTAAGAATAAAGGATGAATCTCCTACATTCGATGCATTGTGGGATCGTTTATTAAAAGACGTGAGCTCAGAAGAAAACCGTGTTGTTAAGAGCATTACCGACAAAACCTATCTAATGGAGGTGACAAGCAGAGGGAGTTTAGGTTTCCATGCATGTTCAGTGGATGACGAGGGAGATATTTCAAAATCTGACGACTACGGTCAGACAGCTTCAAAAACAAATGTCCAGCTTATCTGGGATAACCGCAAAGAGCTTGGTCCACAACCCAAAAAAATTACCTTCGATAAGACAAAAGCCCTTTTCGCCGAAGATCGGGGCAGTGGCGGTGGGCACCACTACACCGCTATTTGGATGGCTTACCATGAGATTTTTAACCTCGCACGAAGCGCCACGCTTCAAAATAAAGAACTATCAGGTCCAATTGAAAGGGTCCAAAAAGTATTGGACAAATCAACACCTGGTTTGGTGGATTTTCAATTTTCAGCCGCATCGCCCCAGTATGTTTTGATCATCGACGAAATCAATCGTGGAAACATCAGCAAAATTTTGGGAGAACTAATAACCTTATTAGAACCAGAGAAACGTCTCGGATCTCCGGATGAGCTTAAACTTCCTTTATCATACTCCCCTGAACATCGTTTTGCTGTTCCTCCCAACCTTCACATTATTGGAACGATGAACACCGCTGATCGCTCAATTGCACTCATGGACGTGGCATTGAGACGGCGGTTTACATTTGAGGAGCTCTCACCTGACGCGTCAGTCCTTCAAGGCGAGCTAAAAAAATATGTGCCGGATAGTAACTTCATTGATCTTGTCACTGATGTTTTCGTCACCTTAAATAACAGAATCCGTTTCTTGTACGACAATGATCATCAGCTCGGACACGCCTATTTTATGAGAGTTCGAAATTACCAAGATTTAAATCTAACATTTATCGACAGGATAATCCCTTTGTTGCAGGAATATTTTTACGGCGCCTGGGGCAAAATTTGTACGGTACTCGGATGTCCATATGGCGAGGACGGACGGCCACTGCGTACAGGTCCTGTTGTAAACGAAAATAGATATTTAGCCCCGATAATTAAATCTCATCTGTTTGAAGAAGGTAAAACAATTGGATTTGATCACGATGAATATGAAGACCGTCTGGATTTCCAGGTAAACCAAGAATTCACTAAGCCCAGTCAGACTCCAGAGAAGCTCTTACCATATTTTTTAGGTATATTGAACCTGTCCACAGATGAATTTCAGGATAAAAAAACAAAGTGTGAGGCCGGTATTCTCGAAAGCAATGGAGCGCACGAGGCAGCAAATTCATGAAGAGAATTGTCATTCCAGAGTTTGGACGGATCTACCGGAAAGGTCGGTCCTTAAATCCAGAAACACATGAAAACAGAATTTATCTGAATGCCCAGCTTTATAAAAAACTGCAACAGACTGACCGATACTTTAGCCGTAACGGTCAAGGAATTTTTACTTGGTACGCAAATCATGCTCAGGCGCGGCAATGGGTAGGAGTGATCCAACTTCCAGGGCTGCTGCTTGAAATTTTACCTAAGATAGATGCCTTTACGGGCACCGAAAGCCCGTTTTATAAAAAAACCAAAACCAACGAGGCTAGAAAAAACCTTCTTTACATGCTTGCCATAGCCGGGCATGTTCCGGTTCGTTCAAGAGATCTTGCCAAGCTCACAAACCGTAAAGCACCTCTTTCCGAAACGCTCATTTCAATTTTCGCCACCAGGCTTTTAGCTGAAGTCCTTAAAGGCGCAGACAGAAGTTATGTGTATAAAGAAGATAATATGCGGTGTTTTAAAGGGCGATTAATCGTCAACCGACATTTGCTAAAAAACACCGGACATCGTGAGCGCTTTTACTGCCTGTATGATGAATTCTCTGATGACACACCTTTAAACCAACTATTTAAATCCGTTTGCAGAACCTTGTTGGACGTCACGAAGACACCGGCAACCCAGGACCGCCTCAGAAACTGTCTACTAATATTTGACGAAGTAAGTGACAATCCATACCCTCAAAGAACAATTGACCGAGTTTTTCTGAACCGTCAAAACGAAAGATTTGACGATTTGTACAATTTTTGTCGATTGGTTCTGTCTAGGCATGCCCCGACGGTCAGCGCCGGCTGGGAAAAAAGTTTTTCTCTATTATTTGACATGAACAAAGTTTTCGAGCGATTTATTGCGGCCTTTATCAAAAAGCAGGTCTTGCCGGACCTTCCTGGCTACCGACTTTACCCCCAAGCTAGACGCAACCGGCGTTACCTCCTACAAAGCCCCGCCGGCCAGGGAGTGCTTCGATTGGAGCCCGATATTCTGATTCAAAGCCCAACAGGACATTTTCAGGTAATCGACACCAAGTGGAAGGACCTGAGCAGTGCTGCAAGAAAGACATACAGTGGTGCTAGCCGAAGTGATTTGTATCAGCTTTTTGCTTACTCGGAACGCTATCGCTGCTCGAAAAGCATTCTTTTATACCCGAAAGTTCCCGGCATATCGGAATTTGACTTAAATATTCTTGACGATAGTGGCCGAGCAAGTGGAAGCAAGATTGGTGTCAACTTTGTAAACATCAATCGCGATCTTCACTTGCCGATAGAAAGGCAAATGTTAGCCGCAGAGCTTAAACAGATGGTGTTGGAAGGTTTCATTGGCGAGTTCGATGTTATTGACGCTGAAAATTATAATAACAAAGAAGTCGGAGGTTCAGCGTGAACATCTTTTTAGCCGACAAGCATTTTAAGATCCACGTTGGTTCCTTTGACGATATTATCAATAGATTCACCGGTAATCTGACCAGTTTCTCTGAAAAGGATGCACTGAAGGAAAGCCACTGGGATATAGGGGAGGACGCAAGGCTAAGAGAAGATATGCGGTTCAGACCGACACCCTGGGGACGGTGGATGCTTTCCGATTGCGTACTCGCCAATGATGCAATCTACAGAAAATTCCAAGATGGCGTATGGTTTGAAATAAATCTCGAAGAAGCTGTTCAGGAGGTCGCAACTTCGGTCGATTCACCTTGTGTCTGGTGCAGCGCCGATCCGAGATTTGTTATAGAAAACGGAATCCTTAGGCTTGCTACAAAAGAATTAAGCAAACAGCCGCTTATTGTGGAGCCGATCGATTTAGAAAAATATACCACGCATCTGCCGATCAGCACTTTGGAGGCTGTGGCTGCATCAATGCCATCCGGAGAATGGGGACCCGAGGCCCAAGAATTTCCGGTCGAGCCTTTGGGATGGCTGCGCGTATCAATACCCGGGCGCCGTCTGAACAATAAAATGTTTGTCGCCAAAATAAAAGGCAACAGCATGAACGACGGCCGAAGCGGTCTTAAAGATGGCGTCTATGCTGTTTTCGAGTTGTGGCCTGTAGGAACTCGTCAAAACCTCGTGGTACTGGTTCGGGGATCGTTTAAAGATCCCGAAACCGGAAATTTCGCTGTCAAAAAATATGTAGCCGATAAAAGGGACTCAGAGGGGCGTCATCAGCTTGTGAAATTAAAATCATTGAATCCGGACAAGGAAAAGTATCCGGATATTGAACTGGAGCCTCGGGACGACGAAGATATTCGGATACTTGCCCGTTTTATCGCTGCTTTGTCTCCAGATGATTTTGCACGCAAGCCGAAAAAGCTACGAAAAACAGGACGACGAGATCTTACAAGCGAAGATGGGAAAACTATTATTGAAAATCGCCTGAGACGGACTGCTGAATGCCTCTTTGCAAGGGAACCTGGCGAAGAGATCATCGTGTCGGGAGAGGAAAAAGACCAGTGGAAGTCGCGTATCGTTTGTCTTGATGCCGAATCCGGTGCACTTTGTATTGAAACAGATCCGCTGGTAGGGTTGCCGTCGTTTGCAAAAAAAATCACCGTAAACACCGATAATCTGTCGTGGACGGTTTTGGGTGCAAATCTTCGAAACCACGTGTGCCGAACTCCGGTCGACCCATCTATTGATACGTATCGCTGGTCAGCGCCTGGGCACGAAGAAATGCTTGACGAGGATTTATGCGTATTAAATCGGGATGGTTTCTCCGAAACATCGGTAACCTTGTTTAAAGTTGATGCTTCCGGGATCGGCCGGCAAGTAGCGACAAACACTTTGGCGCAGGGAGCTGATTACCGAATTCTTATTCCCCCCATATACTCAAACCTGCATATTCCGAGCGAAAATGTTTATACGCTGGTAAACGGCTGGCGGCTATGGGAAGTCGCTGTTTATTTGACGTTAAATGCCGAGTTGGGCGAAGTTTTAAAAAAACTCGGACTGAAAAGTGGGAAATCTTCGCCTCTGACTACCTGGATACTCGTTTCTCCGGTCCGATATGAACAATCGGAGAGAGGGGACGTATATCCATGTTTTGCAGCGGACCGATCTCCCCTCCTGTTCATTCAAGGTGTCAAGACCTTTACAAACGGCGAGCTTTACGTATTTTTGCTTGGTGATGAAATGATTTCACAACCGTTACCTCTGGGATCTTCCTGGACAATTCGTTTCGAAAGTTTACCGCCTGGAAATTACATAGCAGAGGTGCTGCATCGCCAAACGAGGATCAAGTCGACGAGGATGCCGTTTGCAATAGAGGGGAATCGACCATCGCAGGTGACGGCCTCAGTAATTGTGGACCTGGTCGATGAGCACAAGACAATTGAGGGTGATATGCAGTTTAGCAGCAGAAACCTTGATATGCTCAAATCAGATGAGCTCCAAGTGACAGTCGAATGCCCACCCCTTTGGCCTGTTGATCCGTGGTGGAACACAGAGACAAAAAATCGATTAGACCGTTTCCATGCAAACGAATACGGAAAAATCAACTCCGAGGTTTTGACAGAAGCAGTTGGCGAACGTTCAATCGATTCGCCATTGGCTGATTTTATACTCGATTTCCATGAGCTTGGACGTGCCACCTTCCAACACCGACGTGCAGTAAATCCAAATACCATCAGGAAGCAGCTAGCGGAGCTTGTTGATGAAAGAGCAGGAAGCTTAAAAGGGATTGAAGGACAGTTTAAGATGATTCGAGAATTATGGCTCGATCCCGTGCTGAGATTGCTCAACTATTCGATTGGCAACATGCCTTCAGACCTGTTGTTTGATGCTCCGGATGGAACCACAGCTTTTTTGCTTGAAGAGACCCGGCGTAAAAAAGGTGTTATCAGCAAAATTGCGAACAGGATTCTCGTCTTGGCTCAACCAAATATCCTAGCGGATAATCTGCTTTTAAAAGAATTGTATAAATTCACAGATCAACTTTGCGATATGGTTGAAATTGATCGAGCATTGGTCACTGATGGTTTGCAATGGCTGCCACACCGTGTTGGAATGGGATTGCACGTCAATCCTTTCGATCTGCGCGAGGTGGTAAAAGACAACAGCCGAAACGTGTTTGAAAACTTTTTATTCATTTGCGCAGTAGGAATTCAATCTTGAAAATTCAGCTACTGGAAAATTCCGTTCTGTCAGATCTTGCTAACGAAATATTTGGCGATTTGCATGACTCGACAGACATTATGATTGAAACATTAAGAAGCGAACTTACCGCAAGAGTGGTCAGCAACCGACTCGCCCTTTGCAAGCGGGTAAAAGATTCTATCGCTCCGATTGAAGCTGTCGAACTCGAGTCGATTTTAGGCCAACTGGAGATACTGGAAATCAACGGCGACGCGACTCGCGGGCCAGGAGGCAAGGTTGCGGCAGCTCCGCTTAGGGCGGTTAAAACCGGACCCAACCGGTATAACATATACGGTACACTACCGTCGGCAGACCTTCTTGGGAAAATGCCTATAGAAACCATTGATAAATCGGCTGCATCTCGATCAGTTATTATTAAAGATGAGAGCCATGAACAATTTGTCCGCACTGTTTCTGAAATGGCTGGTAAAGTCCTATCTCCCGAACAGTGGGCAGGCTTGGAAAAAAGTGAGCCGGCTGGTGCTGAGTGGATTAAAAAGCTTAACCAGTGGTTAAATCAGGGCGGAAAAGAGCCTGGATTTATCAGGATTGAATTTCCTGAAGCCTGGCGTGTTTACAGGCCTGAACAACAAAAGGATTCCCAGTCCAAACGCTGGAAAAAACAAGTAGGTGACGGTGAAGACCGACTCTGGAGATGCCGCAGTGTTTACGGTCGGTGGCTGTATGTATGGACCGACGGACGGGAACCGGACATAAGCTCTCAAATAAAGCTGTCAGCAGACAATGCCTTGAGAACAATGTATTCGCTTGATTGCAACAGTCAACTACCTTTGAAGTTTAATTTCGAGGAAAGCGATCATGACGTGCATATGGCTGTGAATGCCATGGTCCCCATTGCAGAGTACCGTTATTTAACAACAATTGGACAAAGATTGGAATCTTCCGGCCTCCCTTTTCAATACCGGTTTCAATTGGACACATGGCCGGCTGTCAAAGGGATGCTTTCGGAACGGCTGCAAGTCATTTTTTGAGGTTAATAAACAAAAATGAAGAAAACACGGGAAATCAACATCAAACCCAGCTGTATGAATGAGATTCATGGTTTTCCCACTGATCAAACCGGTCAGTTGTGGGAAAAGATCAATTACCTCGTTCAGAACCCATTTCCGGATGGGAAACTTAAAAAGAAGCTCAAGACGGGAAAAAACCTTTACCGTCTGAGGGTCGGGGCATTCAGAGTGTTTTACACTTTTGGTGACACTTGGGTCCGTCTTTTAGGGATTCGCAGCAGGAAGGATAAAAATATTTACAAACTTGAAAGCATGACCGTTGACAAGCCTGTGACGCCGAATGAGCCTGAGGAAAATGACTTGGACGAGCTGCTGGCATCTCAAGGTACGAGGCGCCCATTTGATTTCAAAGCAGATACAGCTGAAACCCTATTGCCCCGAAAGATCACGGAAGAGTGGCTCTTGGAACTCAAAATCCCCCCAGGGTATATTCCGACTCTGATATCCTGCGAATCTGAAGAATCGTTACTCGGCCTTCAGGTTCCTGCTCCAGTGATAGAGCGTGTTGTGGACAACCTATACCCCAAACCTATCGAGGATGTTGAAGATCAGCCTGACTTTGTGATTCAGGACACGGAAGATCTTGTCCGGTACAAAGAAGGCGATCTCGTAGCATTTTTACTTCGACTGGACGAAGACCAATATCGACTCACCAACTGGGCGCTCAAAGGTCCGACAATGGTAAAAGGCGGTGCCGGCACTGGTAAAAGTACTGTAGCATTGTATCGTGTCAGAGATTTTTTTGCTCGGCCGGAGTCTACCGAAGAGGAACAAGTATTGTTCACCACCTATACACGGGCTCTGGTGAACGCCAGTCAGCAACTTCTCGGGCAGCTACTACCTCCAGATCAATTAAAGCGCGTCCGTGTGGCGACCTGTGACGCTATCGCACGGGAAATAGTTGCTGCCAACCGTGCCGTTGGCAGTCTGGATTCAGGAACCGCGACCGAGGCGGTTTTCAGAACCGCACGCAGAGAGTTTGTTCCATCAGGATCAAGCGGATTTGAAAGAAAATTGAAGACCAAGGCCTTGGAAAAATATTCTGATCGTTACCTTCTTGAAGAATTCGAGTGGATTATCGAGGGGAGAACGCTGAAATCTTTGGACGAGTATTTACAGGCTCCTCGTTCCGGGAGAGGACACGGGTTTAGCGCCAAGCTGCGTAAGACCGTTTGGGAACTACATCAATATTTTCTCAAAAAGCTAAAGAATGAAGGGGTCGAGCGGTTTTCTGACCTTAGACAAGAGGCGCTCGGTTTGGTGCGTTCGGGGAGATGGAGGAAACGATTTAGCTATGTTTTGGTTGATGAAGCGCAAGATCTAACACCGGTTGCTTTGAGCCTCATGGCTGAAATTGCTGAGTCTGAGAAAGGGATATTTCTTGCCTCTGACGCAAAACAATCCATTTACTCACGGAATTACACGTGGGAAATGGCGCATCCTCGCCTGAAATTTAAAGGCAGAACGGCAATATTGAAGCGAAATTATCGATCCACGCGAGAGATTGACAAAGCGGCATTTGACATCCTCAGAGCAGAGGTGGATGAAGTGCTCGAACCCTCATTGAGCATTCAATCCGGCCCGCTTCCGGTCATGGTCAAGAACGTTCCTGCTGATAAAGAGGCAGTATGGGCAGCACGCTTCATTCGGCAATTCTGTAGACATTTTCATTTTAAGTTTAGCACGGTTTCAGTTTTGGTACCCACAAAATACGCTGGTGAACGCCTGGCCAAAGAGATTGCCGCTAACGGGGTTCCGGCACGTTATGTTACCGGTGCTGATCTGGACCTGCACACGGATACGACAAATGTCATGACATTACACTCTTCAAAAGGGCTGGAGTTTCCGGTTGTGGTTGTATGCGGATTAAACCCAGGCCGTTTTTTATTTAAAGCCAATAACGAATCCCCGGAAACACATGAAGAAAAACTAAGACAGGAACGCCGGCTCCTTTACGTTGGCATGACGAGAGCAATGCGCGGATTGATGTTGTTGCATAATGATGAATGCGAACACGAAGCGATCCTCGGGCTCGATCCTGGCAACTGGTACGTGGAGGATTTATCATGAAAATTATTCGACTGGGTGATTATGCGGAAAATGGTATTCTTGAAGATTTGGATGACGCCCGGTTTTTCGCTAAAAAGTTCGGTCCTGAGGATCGTCTGGATTTTTCCAATATCGAAACGGTATCTTTGGCATACCTCGAAGCCCTGTTGGAAGGTCACGCTCCTGAATCATTGGAGGGTAGATTGGAGGGATTATCTGAAAGTGTCGACCAGGCACTTGTCAAATGGCTTGAGAGCCGTGAAAAGGTCCCTGAAATCAAGAATAAAAAGACCGAAGGTCAACGGAAAAAACGTATCCAACCCCAAAAACCGAAACCGCCAAAATTAGAGTTCAAACGACCCGAAATAGAGGGCGAACGCTATACTCCAACGCGATTGGTCTCACGCCTTAAACGTGATCTCACAAGCTATATTGAAAGCGCATATCCGCTGAGTGATCCGGTGCTTGTCAGAGCCCGGCGAAAACTACTCGAAGAAGCTGAAAACGGTCATTTGCTATCTCAGGAGCCCTTTGTAGAAACAAATCCGCGTTACAAACCCTACGACGGTGATTACACGACACTCGGGCTTCCGGAGCATATCGCATCGCTTTTCAATTATTTGTCCACGAACCCACAACAATACAATCCGGAAAAGACGATATTGTATCCAGAAATGTGGCTTCATCAGGCCATGGCGTTTCAGCACTTTTTAAATGAAAACAAAGACGTAATTGTGGCGACGGGAACCGGATCCGGAAAAACCGAATGTTTTCTTGTGCCGATGCTTGGCAAGTTGTTTGACGAAGCATACATGCGGCCAACCTCTTTTGCGAAACCCGGAATTCGAGCGCTCATCCTTTACCCGATGAATGCCTTGGTTAATGACCAGCTTTCCCGTCTGAGGGTGCTTTTAGGAGATCAGAATGTGGCCCAACAGTTTCATGATCTCGGAGACGGTAGACGTCACCCGGTATTTGGTATGTACACCGGTAGAACGCCGTATCCCGGCCCACGAAATCCAAGTAGAGACCGTGAGCGGGTTAAACCCGTGATGGACTATTACCATGACATGGATGACGAGCTTAGGATGGAGCTGAAGAGCTTAGGACGCTACCCAACAAAAAACCTCGATGCTTTTTACGCGAAACACTTAGAGGAGGTCAAAACGTATCAGTCAGGAGCCCGGGTAGGACAGTCATACACAAAATATAACTGGAAGGACCGGCTACACACGCAACCCGAAGACCGTGAGCTAATGATGAGGCAAGAAATGGTAAGTGGGCCCGGCACTTTACGGGGAAATGCGCCGGACATCCTCATTACCAACTACTCTATGCTGGAATACATGCTTATGCGTCCTTTCGAGAGACCACTGTTTCAGCAGACGAGCGAGTGGTTAGCACAAGAGAAATGCCAATTGTTGCTCGTGCTTGACGAGGCCCACATGTACAGGGGAGCAAAAGGAGCAGAAGTCGGGTTTTTGCTGCGAAGGCTGATGGCCAGGCTGGGGATCAACGACAGGCCAGATAAACTTCGCGTCATCTGTACAAGTGCTTCACTAGGCGATAAAAAAGAGGCTGTCGAAAATGTTCGTTTGTTCGCTGCTGACTTGACCGGTAAAAAACCTGAAGAATTTGTGGCGATAGGTGGTAAGCGGGACCTTCCGACAAACACCGGTTCCGGCAGTCCTGAAACTGCAGAAGTTCTGGCTTCGATTGACCTCGATCACTTGCACGCAGCTGCTACACCGGGTGAGTTATTAAAAGCACTACAGCCGTTTTTCAATCACTTGGGTAAACCCTGTGATAGTGTCACTGAGGATGAAATTCTTAAAGAACTTTACAACGCTCTCGACGGCCAACCCTTTGTGAATATGGTTGTTAAGGAGACAGCGGGCAGGGCCAGATCACTGGCTGCACTGGCCGATTCTGTTTTCCCGGGGCACCCCCGCAGACAGAAGGCTGTAGAAGTTTTGATAACGCTGGGTTCGATAGCAAGGGAACAAAGGGACGAGCCGGGCTTAATTCCGACCCGCGTCCACGCAATGTTCCGTGGCCTGAACGCACTGTATGCATGCATGAATCCGAGTTGTTCCGGCAGGCAGGATTGTCCAGGAGATTTGGCGATATTTGGCAAATTCTTTACGGGCCCTCATCCGTCGTGTGACGCCTGCGGCAGTCGGGTCTTCGAAGTGGCTTCGTGCCGTAGTTGCGGAAGTCCTTACTTCTTAGCTTATACACCTGAAAATGACTTGACCGCTTTAGATTTTTTATGGGGTGAAACAGAGGGCGAACTTCAAAGAATTGAGATTTTACCCGCCGAACCCAGATATTCAACTTTTTGCGAGGAAATTCGGGTACACCTTACGACCGGTTACGTTGATAGGGAGAACCGATTCCCCGACGAGGAAATCCGCTCCGTTTGGTTGGCTTTGAGTCCCCAATCACGACGTGAACTTCAGTTTCAGCGGTGTGCCATGTGCCAACCGCCGACTTCTCGTGCAAGCAGCCGAATAACCGATTTTCGGACCAAAGGTGAGCAACCGTTCACGGTGCTAATCGAGGCTCAATTTTCAGAGCAGCCGCCTCAGAACAGTGACAAAAATCTCCCAAATCAAGGCCGCAAAGTCCTGGTTTTTAGTGACGGAAGACAGAAGGCTGCCCGACTCGCACCTGCTTTGGAACACAGTCATGCAAGGGATCTATTTCGCCAGGTGCTGGGCATGGCAGCGAATGAATTAATCAAACAGACCGGTTTTACCGGCATGGATAAGTTGTACCCGGCTGTAGTTTATGTTTGCAACACATACGGTATTAACCTCTTTCCAGAATCTGATTCCGAACGAGACATTTTCTGGGAGCACCTGTCGCGGTCTGTAGGGAAAAAACTTGATCAACTTGTACAGGACATGAATCAGGGGTTTTTACAGCCTACACTTTCTTACGCCCAGCAGCTTTTTAGTGAAATGACGGATCGATATTTCTCATTAAATGCTCTCGCTTTAGCTACCGTTGAAGAAGATCCTGCACTGCCTTATCTGTTTAGCAATTTCCCAGATGTCGGATTAACAGACGAGGCTGTCCGCGTTTTATTCAGAAACTGGATCAGGGTTCAGCTAGAGGCTCGCCGCTTTCTCCCTCAAGGTGCTGATATCAGTAGATTTGGAGAAGGCTGGGAACGTCCCGCGGGGATTGACGTTACGAATAGAACGCAACTTTTCCCAAAATCGATTCAACAATTTGCATTGCATGTCCTAAAAGACACATCGAGGGTGGAGCAGGTCGAAAAGTGGCTGGAGGAATTGGTCAGAAGTTCGGGAATTTTCCGATTGGTTAACAACCTCTATTTCGTTCAACCATTGGGTTTAAGTCTGAACATGAAATTAGAATCAAATTGGCTGCGTTGCTGTGACTGCAGTCGATTGTACGCTGAAGCAATAGAAAACGCTTGTCCGGCGTGCTTGGGACAAATTGTTACAGCGAATCCGGATTACTTAGACGCACGGACAGGGTTATACCGTGAGCAGATAAAACGGGCTTTTGATAATAAATCATTCGGTCCGTTTGGCCTTAATACGGCCGAACATTCCGCACAACTAACGGGGGCGGAAAACGAAACTGCATTTAATAGAACGGAGCGTTATGAACTCCGATTTCAAGACA
>Ga0209637_1000238_pt1 | contig 21252 bp, 24 predicted proteins | sample OlaalgELextract3_2_FD_187379 | JGI IMG/M metagenome (GOLD analysis project Ga0209637, IMG submission 187379) | Olavius algarvensis symbiont microbial communities from Tuscany, Italy - Type G ELBA extract 3 (SPAdes) (version 2) | ecosystem: Host-associated > Annelida > Digestive system >... | reverse complement strand
AAATATGCGTTGCAGGCCGCTGGCTATGATATTGACAAGGTGGTAGAAAAAGTTGCTGCTGTATTGAACATAAAGCCGTCTGAGGTCTGGGCGCCGGGCAAACAGCGCCGCCGGGTTCAGGCCAGAAGTCTGTTGTGCTATTGGGCGGCAAGGGAGTTGGAAATCAGCATGGCTGAGCTTTCAAGAAAGCTTAAAATTTCGCCTTCGGCCGTAACCCTGTCGGTTTGGCGAGGTGAAAAAATTGCGCTGGATGATGGCCATAAACTTATTTGAACACGGTAATATTCATTTCCCTTATTAAAACTGAAAAACTAAAGGACGTCCCCTATATCCTTAATGCGTTGGTCAAAACCGTCCAAACTTCTTATAAAATCAGTAGGGGCCTCGAATCTGGTCATGAATGCTGTTCCGGTAGATACCGGAAAGCACCCGGTGCAGGTTTTCAGAAAGTGGAGGAATGCCTGAGATCGCGGCATTTTCTTTAGCCTGTTGCGGGGAACTGGCTCCCGGAATGATTACCGACACCGCATCGTGGTCGAGGATCCAGCGTAAAGCCAGTTGAACCATGGACATCTCCTCAGGCAGGGCACCTTTGATCATTTCGACCAGTTCAATGCCATTTTCGAAGGGCAGGCCGGCAAAGGTTTCACCCACGTTAAAAAACTGACCATCCCGGTTGTAATTCCGGTGGTCCGTTTTCACAAAAGCCGTGCTTTTGGAGAATTTCCCGCTTAGCAGGCCGCTGGCAAGCGGCAGACGCACAATGATGCCGACGCCTCTGGATTTTGCCTCGGGAAGCAGCTCCGAAACGAGTTTCTGGCGAAAAATATTGAAAATGACCTGCAGGCAGAGCAGTTCATCCTGCTCCATGCAGATTAGTCCCTCCTCTACGGTTTCCACACTGGCGCCAAACTCCTTGATCAGGCTTTCCTGCTTGAGTTGCCGCAGCCAATCAAAGATCTCACCCCTCCGGAGGACCTCCGGCGGGACGCAGTGCAGCTGCAAAAGGTCAAGCCGGTTTGCTCCAAGTCTCTTAAGTGATCCCTCCACGGAGCTGCGCAGGGTGCCCTCAGAGTAGTTGTCCGGGTAGACATCATCCCCACGCCCGAACTTGGTCGCCACAGTTACGGGGCTGGAACACTGCTTGAGGAATTGTCCAATCAAATTTTCGCTTCGGCCTGCTCCATACACATTGGCAGTGTCGAAAAAATTAATGCCGTTTTCTACGGCCGTCTCCATAATTGATATCGCGGTCTTTTCCTGCATGTCGCCGAAATCTCCGCCAAACTGCCAGCAGCCGAGACCCACTTCCCCGATGCTGTACCCATCTTGACCCAGTTGTCGTGTTTTCATATTTTACCTTCTCCTTTTTATAGGCGGATCGCCTCCGGATAAAAACTCAAAGGCCGCATCTTAAATTTTCTTGGTTACTCTGAATAGTTAGGATCCTTTTGATTTCCGCCACTGATTTGATGCAATCACCTTTTTGGGAGATCAATTATCCGGCAGGCTGTCCCAATCCTGCCAGGGCAGTTGCCGTCCGGGGAAAGCGACTGAAGTGAACCACCATTCTTCTGATAACCATTTCTTGACCACAGAGAAGAGCTTTTCATCAAGGCCATTGCCAACTTCACTCTGTCGAACCCAGAGAATCACCCTGGCGTCATAGCCTATTTTTTCTGAGGGATAGACGTAAACACAACCCAAACACCTGCTTTCGTCAAGATTCATCACCGTATAGGTAAAAGAGCTTCGAATCTGAAATTCCTTTTGGTGCCAACCCAGATCAATAAGATCCTGCTCAAAGGTTAAATCAACGGAAGGCCAGGGGTGGCTCGGACCGAATACCCCGTTAAGGTGATCGACGCTGCTCATAACGGCATCATAGTCTTTCACCACATCATTTATGGTCAGACTCCGAATCCTGAAATCTTGTGTTTCAATTCCCGATGGGATTACAACCGAATCCGGTGCAAATTTGTTCATGAACAAGCTCCTTTAAAAGTGGATGTGGTGTTACAACAAGACAATGCATTTTCTCTCCAAATGAACAATTACGAAGTCAGTATCGAGGGCATCACTGAAGCAGGAGAAAGCCTTGGCAGTTTTCGGCGCCGATCCGTTCATCCAATCCTGGATAAACCGATGGAGTTTTATAACCTCATCAAAAAACATCTGGTAGTTCCATTTGAAATCTGACTAATTAAAAAAAACCCGCAGCGCCATGCTAAATGCGCTTAAAATAAATGCAGAGGCGGGGTATAGAAGCCGGACCTGTTTCTTTATAAATCTTTCAAGTCCAGGTTTCGAAAAACCTTTTTTTCAAGGATTTCCCGGGCCGTATTCTGATGGAAACTCGGGGACGTTGTGAAAACGAGTTGACTTACTGGCTGGCCTGCTGCATAAATTTGGGAGCATAAAGAACCAGCTCCCTTATATACTAGTTTGCTGAACTGATCTGCTCCGGGAGGCCGAATTGGGAGATCGGCATGGGGACGCCGTAAAAATTTCCCTGGGCATAGTCAAATCCCAGCTGCCGGCATGTTTCCCCCTCTTCTTTGCATTCAACCCCTTCGGCGATTGTGGTAGCCCCAAGATCCTGGGACATATTTAGAAACGTGACGATCAATTGGTGCAATCGTTTGGGCGCCAAATGGATTTTACGAATTAAAGAAATGTCGAATTTCAGAAAATCCGGCGGGAATTTTGCCAGTTCAATCAACCGGGTCTGCCCCACACCGAAATCGTCATACGCCAGACCGATGTCGAGATTCTTCAGCTCGGTCTGTAAGCTTTTCAAACGTTTCAAGTCAGTGATTGCTTTTTCATTGATTTCAAGAACAATCGTCGAAGATGCTGCAGCTTTGCGAATTTTTCTAAGAGACTTCTTGAGATTCCTGATTTTAATTAACTCAATTGGGTGGGTGTTGACAAATAAAATGGAGGATTCAGGCAATCGCTGGCCATGATTCACACCAACTTCTCGAAAGAGTGAACTCAGCTCGGATTCCATATCCAGCAGGACGGCTATTTCGAAAAGATCGGCGGGGTTCGGAGGTAAATCCACGCCACGGGGAAGGCGGCCCAGAATTTCATAGCCCTTAATGCCCTGGTCGGAAAGCGTAAGTATCGGTTGAAAATGAGGCATCACCGCACGATCATGAATCATTTTTTTAAACGGAGCGGTATATGAATCCAACTGCTCGGGCAGCGGGTCAGGAATATCCAGGAATACGGTTTTATTATCATCACCAGCATCCTCATCAGGGAGGTGGCTTTCATCCATGCCTAAAACGCAAAAGCCAACCTGACCGATACGGAGGTTATCACCAATTGTCAGCGTCATTGATTCTGTAATGGGCTTGCCGTTTAAAAATGTGCCGTTGGTGCTGCCGGAATCGTGAATCCAGAGCATATTCCCGCTGACATTGAGCTGGGCATGGTGTCTGGACACTCCTTTGGATTTTAGGGTCAGGTTACAATCTTTATCCCGGCCGATAGTGAAAGGTACCGGGTCGATTTGAAAAACCCACTTGTTTTTAGGATCAGATGTGCTTTGGAGACTCCATCTGGATGTTTGCTTTTTATTTTTTAGATCCATTCATAAAATCCCGGCATCAACTGCCAGCTTAACACACTGAACATCAATATATTATATGCTGAAAGGTGTTGTGATGGCAACCTAAATTTGTAGAGGCAATACAGGTGTTGTGTTTTGAATACTGGATTATAGCTGCCTGGGAGAAGGCCTCAGGAAAGATTAGATTTATAGGCAGCGTATTTTACAGGAAATTAAGGCAGATTTGTATCACCAATTTTCGCAATCAAGACGAAAAAAAAGACCGCGACCATTCGGCCGTTTGTTCCGGTGCAACAAATGTGGCCATATCACCGATTATGACCTCGTAGCCGGTATAGTCACTTCGCGTCCAGGGGGCGTAATTTGAACGAACCACGATGACGGTGCGCAGTTCCAGGCGGCTGCCAGGGTTCTCAATCGACAGCAAGCCCAGATTGTATCCGTTGCGACAGATGCTGCGATAAAAGCGCTGGGTGTTTACAATTCCCTGGGCCAGATCCTGCCAGTCCGATGCCGTTACCTGCTGCAAGGAAGTCATGCCGGGCAGTATGCCCCAAATTTCGAAAAAACCTTCCGGGGCAAAGGCTGCCATCCACTCCCATGATCCCGTTTTTCCAATATAGCGAGAACCTGTGCTTTTCTCATGGGCGCGGTAGCTTGAAAAAAGATACTTGCCGCTTTGCTGATAAAAGTTGTTGGCCGTTTGCAGCAAAAAGCGATGATGATTTCCCGGGATCCGGTCGGCATTAATTTGCAGGTGCGGGTGAACCAGAGACCCGCCCGCTGATGGCAGATGGTTTTGGGTGATCGCCATATAGACGGCCAGCGGATCGTGATGAAGCGCTTTTTTCAGATACCTGACTGAATTGATTAAACAGTCGGTATAGGATGAGACCGTGGCAGTGCCGATTTCAACGAAGTGCTGATCATTGAACAGACTGACGGCGGAATAGCTGCCATAGGGAAACAGGTTCGGGAACAGCAGCGAGTCGCCCTGATTCATGCGGCCATTGCTTGATAGGTCAGGGTGCAGTTGTGGGGTTTTTGAGGTTACCCGGGGCTGACAAAAGGGGCATTCCGAGGTGTGGTCGGCATCCGGCGGCGGTGGCGGCAGTGAATCGGTTCCGGCTTCCTTTTCACTGATGCGGCTGAAGGCGATGCGGCAGGTGCGCCCGGTGATCGGATGGGTGCGGATCTCAATCGGTTTTTCCACCACCTGACCTGAAGGGTCAATGAATTTTGCAGCTATGGATTGACTTTCAAATTTCAGCATATATTTGGAGGCAACACCAAAAACAGAAAACAATATGATGAGCATTGATCCCCGAAAGGCTGCGCTAATGATCAAACCGATGATGCAAACGCCAAGTGCGCCTGAGGTGCTCTCATAATTTAGCGCCTGTTTGACACCGACAGTTGCAGCCGCGGTTATCCAGATTGTAGCGACCAGCAGAAAAAAAAGAATTTCGAACTTACCGGCAAACTAAATATACCGGCTATCATGTTGATGGCGATGTGTCAATATAACGTGGACACATGGACTGGGTATGAAAAAAGAAATTATTTAAAGCGGGTTGATCAAGACGATCTCTTTGGCCTCATTCATCCCGGATTCGATGGCCTGAACATCCGGTGTTTGAAATCGAATATTCTTAGCGATTTCAAATACATATTTACCTGCGACGACTGCATAGAGGGGGTCATTGGGGAAAATCAGTTTGGAGAATTGGCATTTGTTGGACATGGCTTTCCGGTTTCTGGATCCTGGTTACTGGTTGCTGGATACTCGATACTGGTTGCTGGATTCCAGGAGATTGATATTCGATGATATTTTGCAGCATCAAGGGTTCTGCACCTTGCTGCCTGCTAATAGTGTATCAGGGAGGTTTTCAATCGATGCTTTCGGTCTTCCTCACATCCGCGATGATGAAATGACGTCACAAAAAATCCGACCTGTGGCTTGCACGTAGTCGGATTCAGTTGGTGCAAAATTTTTTAACCTGTTAAAATTATTTGCAATAGTGTTTTCTGCCGATTAAGCCGCAGTGCACGTTCGCCCGAAAGCATCCAGACTAATCTGATTTTTTACTGCTTTTGGACCCTTTTGATGAATAGCCGTCCGCATACCACCCGCCGCCTTTTAAATCAAAGGAGCACTGGGAGATAATTTTCTTGGCTCTTTTGTTGCACTTGGAACACCTGGTGCTCTTGGTTCCCATTCTTACGAGTTGCTCTGTGATGTGTCCGTCTGAGCATTCAAATTCATAAACCGGCATATCTTTCCTCCTGAAACTGATCCACCGCAGGCGGATCAGATTTTTGGTTCCATTAGGTTTATTTTTTTGAGGCAAAATTAAACATTTTCTCCGATTTGTCAAGAGATCGTAAAATTTCTTGACAGACCCACTATCGTCAATATAGAAATTGCAAATATTTTCAGAGATTAAGGGCTGAGCTTCGAATTGGCCGATACTAATTGACAGTTTTTATGGCCTAGGGGGGATTAAAAATAGCTTCACGCAAAGACGCAAAGCCCGCAAAGAAAAAGAATAAAAACTCCGGGCGAAGGGTTGCATGATTAATCGAATTCTATCTAAATATCGATCGGTTCTGGGGCGGCTTAAAACCAACGAACACACCATAATGGCTGTTTTGGCCGTCATTGTCGGATTGGCCGCAGGATTTGGTGCGGTTGGTTTTCGACATCTAATCAATTTTTTTCAATCAATCGCCTATGGTTCTCCCGATGAACTGCTCGAGGTGGTTGCGACGATCCCCTGGAATATTAAAATATGGATTCCGGCACTGGGTGGCTTGATTGTTGGTCCGCTGGTTTATTTTCTAGCCAGGGAGGCCAAAGGCCACGGGGTACCCGAAGTGATGGAAGCAGTGGCATTAAAGGGCGGAGTCATTAGAAAAAGGGTTGTTCTTGTAAAATCTCTGGCTTCAGCCATCAGTATCAGTACCGGCGGCTCCGTCGGCCGTGAAGGCCCTATTGTTCAAATCGGCTCCGCTATTGGATCTACGCTGGGTCAGGCCTTGAAAGTCTCCCCAGACCGAATGCGGGCAGTGGTCGGATGCGGGGCTGCGGCCGGTATCGCGGCCACCTTCAATGCCCCAATTGCCGGTTCTATGTTTGCTTTGGAGGTTGTCCTGGGAGATTTCGGACTGGCCACGTTCAGCCCGATTGTGATTTCATCGGTGGTGGCCACTGTCGTTTCACGAGCTTATCTCGGGGATACCCCGGCGTTTATTGTTCCGGCCTATGAACTGGTGAGCGCCTGGGAGTTACCAATGTACCTGGTACTCGGTTTTTTTTGTGCGGTTGTGGGTGTAACTTTTACCAAAACCCTTTACCGGGTTGAGGATTTATTCGACAGTTTTAAATTTCCCGAGTATCTCAAGGCGGTGTTAGGCGGAATGATCCTAGGCGCTGTCGGCTTATTTTTTCCCCAGATTCTGGGAGTCGGCTATGGTGCCATGGATATGGCGCTGATGCAACAAATTGCCTGGTGGCTTATGCTGGTCCTGGTGGTTGTCAAAGTTTTCGCCACATCCATTACGATTGGTTCGGGTGGATCCGGGGGCATCTTTGCACCCTCGCTGTTTCTGGGCGCGATGGCCGGCGGCTTTTTCGGGATGGTTGTCCATACCCTGTTCCCGACGGTAACGGCATCTCCCGGTGCCTACAGTATCGTCGGCATGGGGGCCGTCGTCGCTGCTACAACTCATGGGCCTTTGGCGGCCATATTGATCCTTTTCGAGATGACCGGTGATTACAAAATAATCCTTCCGCTTATGTTCTCCTGCATTGTCGGGACAATTGCCAGCAGTCAGTTGCTGAAGGATTCAATATACACGTTGAAATTGGCCAGGCGGGGAATTGACATAAAAGAAGGCAAAGAAGTCAATGTCTTAAAATCCATGCATGTTAAAGAGATCATGAGCCACAAGGTAGAAACCATACCCGAAGGTTGGACCCTGGAAAAAATGGCCGGCAAAATTTCCAAAAGTAAATATAACAGTTTTCCGATGCTCGATACTGACAATAAGCTAGCCGGTATCCTTTCGTTCAACGATTACAGTGAAGCCATATTTGATGAAGATCTAAAGCATTTGGTGGTTGCCAAAGATCTGGCGACCCCCAAAGTGGTGACGGTTTCCACCCATGACAATCTGTATACTGCGCTGGAAAAAATAAGCCGCAAAGATTTTGCAACGCTACCTGTGGTGTCGGCCGATGATCCCGGCCAGTTGGTCGGCATCATCAGCCGGCGGGATATCATCGGCGCCTATGACAAAGCCGTGCTTAAAAAATCATTGTTTAATACCTGAATTCCGGATCAAACTTTCTTCATTTCCCCCTGATTTTTTCATAAAAAGGTAGCCGATCGAGTAAAGATATGGTTAAATGGTGGGCGACAATGGCTGTTTGACGATATCGCATCCGGGCTCCATCCCTAGATGAACCGGGCAAGGGATCTAATTATGAATGAAGTCGGCACTGGTAGTATTCGTTGTTTGCGCGTCCCGGCGGACCAACCGGGCACAGAGGGCGAAACCACCATCCTTGAAAAAGAAGCTGAAAATCAAGTGCCTGAGGAGGAAGAATACATACTGTGCCGTCAGTGCCACCAGGCAATCACCAGACCGGCTGACCGAATTGCCATACAGGGATCACACCGGCACACCTTTGCCAACCCTCATGGGATCGTTTTTGATATCGGTTGCTTTAGAAACGTAAAAGGCTGCGGGTACGCCGGCGCAGCCTCCGACGAGTTTACCTGGTTTGCAGGCTATAGCTGGCGGGTCTGTTACTGTGCGATGTGCCTGACCCATCTAGGATGGAATTTCAGTTCAATGGCAGGCTCTAATTTTCATGGGCTGATAGTGGACAAACTTATCGAGCCGCGGTAATTTTCGAAGTAACCCCAAAGTAAATTCAAATTTACTGACATCAGAAGTTTGTTTTAGACATTAAAATTCCAAATCTCAAGCATCAAATTTCAAATAAATCTCAAATTTCAATATCGAATGACCAAAACAATTACTACAATTTTATAACATCGCATCACAACGCAAAGCCTTGCCTGCCGACGAAATTGCCACAGGAGTAGACTTTAGACGAATTATGTGTTTGGCCTGTGACGAGCTCAGCCGTTTCGAATTTTGGATTTAGGTCATTGGGATTTGCCCTTCGACTGGGCTCAGGGTGGTGAGCTTGTCGAACCATTTGAGATTTGGTTTTTGGTGCTTGGTATTTTCATTGTTCATATTTTGCAGAAAATTTTAGTTAAATTCTTATGGCTATAGAACAAAAATGACGGAGGGAACCACGTGGCAGAAATAAAAAGTACCTTGGAACTGGTGATGGAGAGAACCCGGAACCTGACACTCAGCGCCGAGGAAAAGAAGGCACAAAAACAAATAGCAGTTGGAAACCGTATCAAAGGATTGGTGCAGAAACATCAGGACGAGTCGTTAACCAAAAATCAGCTCAAGATAGAATATGAGAGTTTAAAAAAGGATTCCGACCTGTCAGATGACAGCCTGCTGGTCAAGGAAATTCTAACCCGACTTGATCCCGATCAGGACAGCCAGAATCTGGTAGAGGCCCTGGAAGAATGTTGCCGCCTTGACACGGCAACGATCCGGGCCATTATTAATGACTATCATGTTGCTTATAACCGGGCTGCCCAAAAACGGTCGGCGCAACTCAAAGAAGATCTGGCGCAAATTCATTCCATTACCGGCACCGCGGTCATTCCCAATCTTGATGCTGATGAACAATGGCAGCAGGAAGCACAAAATATGCGGCGGCAATTTGAGGACGGATTGAGTAAGGCAATGGACAAACTGACAACTGGTTGAGCGTAGGAAGGAAAGAAGGTAAAGTATCAAGTTTCGGGTGTCAGGGTGGAATACGGTCAAGGCAATTTTTGCTTTTGCAAGATTAGTTGATTTTACACATTCGAAAATCAGCGTTCACCGAGCTGTTTTCCATTTCTTCATTTTTTCTTCTACAATTTCCCGGGACTCCCCTATTAGCTGTTCTCCATTTTTTTGATAATATACACGACCGCGTCTTATGAAAATATGATCGATTAGTCCGCTAAGGGGCTATTTATTGCAACTCATCTAACATCGTCTGTAATTGTAGACTCCGTTTCGTTTGCTAACATATGTGAACAATCCGGATTGAAGGATCGACTTTGGTACCCAACCAGAAACAGGAAACAACCACACTGCCAAGGTCCCTTCCGTTTTCAATATACGGTTCATTTCGGGTAAAAGCCGATTCAAGGGCAAGAAAGGGAAGGGAATCACACCAAACAACAGCACCTTGTCTACGCTTGCGGCATCCAATCCTGTATCCAGAGCATCGCGTTTAACCACACAGACATTTTCCAAACCAGCGGCCTGAACTTTTTTTGATACCCGTTTGGTATAATCTGAAAGTGCGTCCATCGCCACCAGGCACCCTTGATCGCCAATTAGCTCTGCTGCCGGTATAGTGAAAAAACCAGTGCCGCACCCCACCTCTAAAACGGTCTGCCCTCACTAAATTCCTCCAAGCTCAATCTAATTTTTTGGATTACTTCCTTCACTGGCAGACGTTCTTCTTTAGAAAGATGCTCAATGCATACACAAGCGGTATAATCGACTTCCAGGAGTTCTGTTTCAACAACTTCATGACAAACTTCACACTTGCCTAAAGTTTTTAAATCAGCTTTTGATATGGCGTCATCAATCACATCCAGACGGTCATGAACTGATTGATCGGTTGAGGGACCCAGCAAGACTTTTTTCTTACTCAATGGCGTTGCGTTGAGCCATTCGGTGAGGTTATCTTGTTTCTGCAACAGACCTTCACCTGGCAATATATTGATTCCATTATGTATTTGTTCGGGTAATCCACAACCGGTCCGCCCCTTTCCACAATAAGTCGTTAAATTTTCTAACATCTTTGAATTTTGCACACAGTTTAAGGTTGGATTTTGAAGTGGGATTAAGATTTAGGGTTTTGGATGGTCCGCGTTATGATATTCATGCAGGATTGAATCGATTGTCCACTTTCAGATAGCGTTTGATTATCGATAATTGTCGATTAAGCGTACAATAGTCTCTTGTTCCCAGCGAGCGGTATACTGCAAATTATGATGCATTCCGCCGTACCACGGATAATTCATCCATAGAATTGCTCCAAAAAAGTCAAAGTATGCTATCTGAGTGACTTTGGTATGCTCACCGAATTCCTCTAACTGAATATGGCCATAATGAAATTTTTGACCGCATTCTTTCGCATTCAGCAGCTCAAAATCAAGTCGATGGGTATCGGGTGAACTAATCGTGCGCCAGCGGAATCTCACGCCCGGTTTGGTCGGATATAATTCATGGAGTCATTATTCGCGATTGTGTGCCATTCTATCGATTCTTACTATTCTAACTGGGTGCCTTGCTCCTTGTTGCTCCGCAACCTTTAAAATTCGTTTTCTTTCCGCTTTGCTCAGATACAATAGAATCACCGAGTTCGACTCTGCGGCTTTTCCGAGAAATAATTTTACATTCCGAACAATTGGCTCCAAGGTATCTTTTGGTCAACTTCGGCTAATTTTATCTGGAATCAGTTTCCACAAACATTCTGTCCATAAAAAATGGATCGTCGAAATGACGCTTGCCCACGAAAGCTACTGCGTGACGGCCCCACTGGCGCATGGCTCCTGGAGAAAGAACACCTGTGGGCCAGAGGATGAACCGCTCCAATCTTCGACTGCCTGAGGCGATGCTGTCCTGACTAAACATGCTCCTTCGAACGTCTTTCAGATAGGGAAGGCTTCGGAGTTGACCATAGTCAACAAGTGAATAAACCGCCGTTGCGGGCTGCAATTCGCGAGATAAGGGATAAAGGTGCTGAACGTAGTGGGTTTGACTCTGCATGGCGACTGTCATAAAGTCCGTTGAAGGGTTCACGCCAGGTGCTTTGAGTATCAACGGAGGTTCCGCATAATCCAACTTTGCACGAATTTGCACTCGGTCTGTGGGGTATGCCTTATAGTAGCATCCGCAGTTATGCATCGTCTCGTAAATAAGCGGTTCTCCATTATTGTCCAAAGTGACGCGGTAATTTACCCCATCAAGTATCCCCCCATATATGTCCCAAGCGCCCTCCTTGGGTCGCGAGGGAAACCAGATGATGTAGTTAAGTTGTGTGAGAATTTCGTTTCTGAAACGCGTAAAGGAAAGCAGGGTGTATGTCCGAGGTTGGTCGGTATCGACATCGAGAACACCGTTGCCGATCCAAATCGGTGTTCCTATTCGGTCATCTTCGCCCTGGCTCTGTATTTCCCAAACCGGGGCATACATCCGGAAAAGAACCTTCAGTTCCTCGGGAGAGTACTTGGGGAGGCCTAAAGCATCCCGTTTAGTAGACACGACGATTTGATGTGCCAACGACAGGTCGATTTTTTCGGCAGAAACGTAGCGAATCGTCCGCCAATTGACCGGGCGTTCAGCTGAAAAACTTTTACGGGCATCGGCATGCCAACGGGACACCCCGTAGGAGACAAACCAACGGGTGAGCGGATAGATGCCCAATACCCTGCGAAATGTGATGTATTCATCGGGCACCGAAACGCTTTCCCGCAACTTTAGCTGATGTCCAGTACTCTGAAAATCCGCAGCCTTCAGAAGGTCGCCACAGGCAGCAACTTTATTGTAAAGTCCGGCTTTCCCCTTTGTGGAGTCCAGGGCAACGACAGCCGAAAAAGGCAGGTTGGCAATTTCATATTTGCGTGCATCTTGATCCAGTGCTTGCATGCGGTCCGCCCAGGCAGCAAAGGAGGTTTTGTCGTCAACTTCCGCATGAAACGAGACCAGCAATCGATTCACTCTCAAGTAGGGATAATTTTTTACCCGGAACACACCAGGATCAATAACCCCAGCTTCCTCGATTCTTTTATCAAGTGAGGCAAAGAAAACCGCACAGTTGCCAAGCAGTCCGGTTTCATCCATGCGAACGGATCTGGTAGGCACCGGCAGTAATGCACAGCCGGCCAATATAACAGCCAATAAACAGCACCCGAAAATGACGTGAAGGATCGAACACCGGGGTCTATCCATGCTATAGCCTTTTTTATTTTAGAAGCGCCTGCCTTCTGAAATATGCTGAGGGCAGGCGATATGTAAGATATTCGGCTACAGGGATGCCTTAAGGGCACCGACCATGTTTTTCATATCTTTCGGGTCACCATTGGGATGTTGAACCACCATGATCATCGACCATTTGCCGAGGGGGTCCTCGTTCAACAGCGCACTGTAACTGCCATTGCCCCACGGATCGGTTCGGAACATAAACGGTGCCGTACCAGCACCCTTTTCACTTTTCTTAGGCTTCATGTTAACGAACCAGACGGTGTACACAGCCCTCAGGCTTGAGACCTCGTGCCTGAAGATTGATATGATCATCGGCGATGACTGCGGTTCCGTTGGCATCAGGGTGTTTTGTTGTTGGATTGAGAATCAACTTGCGGCCGCTGCTCATTGCCCAGCTTAAAGAGAAGACACATATGCTTATTAGAATGATAAGTGCAATTCGAAATCTTCGTGTTGTTTTCATGGTAGCCTCCTATTGAAATTTTTGAAAAGCGTTTTCTCTTTGTTAACAGTTCACGCTTTCCATTTTCCCTATTCGTCGGCCTTACTTACAAAGCCTTACAACATGTCTTATTGCTGTGTTTTGGAAATGGTTCTGGATAGCATTCAAGTAGCGGAAAAATAAATTTGCGCTTTCAAATCCTGACGATATTCTGATTTAATGTTATATTTGATCAGCTAATCCTTACTTCCAGTGAATCGCCGGCGCCTTCCTCTCTGGCAACCGATGATACTTAAACTTGGGATACCCTATCATCATCGGGTAGAACCAGGTGTGTCCCTCGGGCAGTCCCATGGGTTCCACCAACTCGGGGGTGGCCAGCATGGCCCCCCGGAGCAGCCCGGCCCAGCAGGTTCCCACGCCCAGGGGCAGGGCAGCCAGTTCCAGGTAAGCCAAGGCGATGCTCAAGTCCACCAAGCCGTTGGCGTTCTCTTTGGGAGCGAAGGAACTGCTCCGTCTGATCCCAGGATAGGACCAGGTTTTTTTCTATCTCCGGGCAGTCTTCAATGTCCACCCCGGTCACGCTCAAGGCACCGTAGGGGCAGACGGCCACGCAGTGTCCGCAGACCATGCAATAGGCTTCATCAGCCTCGGCAACTTGAGGGTAACTCGCGTCATCTTCCTGAGTTATAATCCGTCTGGGGCACTCGGCCGCGCAAATTCCGTCCTGTTTGCACTTGTTTTCATCAATCGTTCGAAAGGCCATTCTTGTCTCCGTGTGTAATTATTGAACCTATCGCTGAGCCGTAGATCAGCTTTGAGCGAATAGTGGCATCAAAAAGGGGCAAGTCTGCTTTTGCTCTTGGTGTTTGCTTGCAAGCGACAGTATGTGCCCTAGGGTTGTTGCTCATCGCTCTTGATCTTTGCCTTCTTTTCCTCGCTGCTCATTTTTTGTTGTTCTATGTCTGTAGTTTCATCCGATCTTTTGCCGGCCTCGCTGCCGGTCTCCGGCTCGTCTGCCTTCCTATAGATTACGAACTCGCCCTCCGATCCGGTGAAAAGACCCTTTTCCGGCCCCTCCTCCCGGTCATCACGCGGCTCGTATGGCGAGATTCCGGCGCAACCGGTAATCAGCAATGCAACCAGCAATGAACCGATCAAAAACGCTTTTCGTCTGAGTGATTTAGATATACCCATCAGAACTTCACCCTTGCCCCGAATGATCCTACGCCGATGTCATGGACATCGGGTTCAACATCCCGATCCAGCGAGTGAAGGCGATATAGCAAAAAAACTTCAGTGCCGTACTCGTCGAATTGCTGGACCGCCGCCGCACCCACCGAATAGCCGTCGTCGTTTTCGGTGGGAAGGTTCAGTGATCGCGTATAATCAACGCCGAAAGCCGTCTTGCCGACATCAAAGAATCTCGTCAGCCAGCCAGCCTTGGCGTAAACGTTATGGGGATCATCCTGGTTGTCACGCTCCAGCAAACCGGTGGACAGGGTGAGATTCAAGCCGGTGTCCTCATGCAGTAGTGAAAAGGAGCCGTCGTATTGAAAGCCGGTGTTGTCCTGGTTGGGGTCAGCGAAAGCCGCGGCACCGGCGGCCTTGAAGCCATAGCCCTGTCCGCCCCAATACAAAGCCGCATCATAGCGCTCATCGCTGACAACCGAGCCAGCAAGGCGGAAACCGTAGAATGAGGGCGTGTCATAGCGCAGCCTGTTTTTCCGTGACAAACCGTTCCAGGCTCTGAAGGCATCAACGATCCTGACATTCGTGAGGGTGTCATCACTCTTTTGCCGGAACAACATCCCCCCGGCAGTGTCCGAGATCTCCGCATATGAGATCACATCGGTTCGGGATAGATCTTGTGAGGCGCTGCCGTAGGATGCCGTGTGGCCCTTACCTAAGGAAAGCTTGCCGAAGCGCTTGCTGTCGAGGGTCGCCTCCGTGATGCGCTGTTCAAAAACATCGCCAGTCTCTTGGTTGTTCTGGTTGACCTCTCCGGACTTATTCGGCGCAATTGTGAGTTCAATTGTGGAGCCGAGGGTCAAGTCGTCGCTGAGCTTGCCAGTGCCGTCAAGGCGCACACGACTTTCGGCATTGTCATTGTCGACGAAGTAGGCATCGGTATCTTTGCCGTCGTCGACGATGTTTACGGCGCGGTTGACCCACCCTGAAATGGCTAGCTTGACCCGCTCCCCACCACCCGAAGTAACGACTTTTTCAACGGGCGGCGGCACTTTGGTTGAAGCCACCTCCGGCTTTGCGGCGGGCTTCTCGGCGGCAACGGGTGACTCATCCGTATCGGCATCCTTGACCAGGGATTCCATCTGTTTCTGAAGGTCCTGCAGCAACTGCCTTTGTGCATCGAGCTGCTTTTGCTGCGCCTCCATCTGTTTCTGCTGCGCCTCAATAACACGCTGCAATTCGTGCACTTTTTCGGCATCCTGGGCGAACGCCGGCATCGCAAGGAATGCCAGACTGATGATTCCACCAGCTATAAGCAGAACGTGACGAAAGGAAAAAGTTTTCATGGTGTACTCCCAGTCCTTTCAAGGTAGTACTTATTGTTCGTAGGTTATTGAAATATCATGATAAAATTAGGAGCTCTATCAAAATGCTTACAAAAACTGTATTTCTTCTGGGTGCTATCTTAAGGAACTTCACTGGTTCACTGGCATCAATTTTGATCATTCAGTAAGGTGATATCTGTCAAGAGCACATATATTGCTATTAAAACAGTATGTTAAGGAATATGTAGTACTACCTTGAAAGGGCTGATGGTGTACTCCTTAATTATACGAAGTTTTCTAACGCTGACGCAGGTGATATCGGATAGATCATGGCGTTGTCACTAAAGGCATAAGCCACATGAGCTGCAGCGGTATTCCCATCAATTGTCATCATTGTTCTGGCCATATCGATTTCCTTTTTCTTTGTTTTGATCCCCCCAGAATTGGTCATAACCTTTATCTACGCCGCCACCCATCACAGCAAGGCTGCTTTTTCTTCTCGCCCAGCCTTTTAAAGCTTGTGAGTAAAGTCTTCCTCTTCTGTTAACTCCTGTCCCTCGGCGAGAGGCTCTACTTTGCCCTCATAGAGCGCACGTCTCTCTGGCTCCATGGCATCCAGCCTTTTCCTGGCTTCTTCAGGCGTCACGGCCTCCAAGGTGCCGTCTTCGTTTTGCACAATCACACCGCTTTCTCTGACAAGTTTGCTTCGTCGCTTGCGCTCCTCCTTATCGGGCGTGCAGATGAGCTGGCAATTGGAGCAGACATAGTAGATCTTATTAGGCGAAAAGGTGTGGTAACGTCCGCCAGGTGCTTCGGGGCGCTTGTTAAAAGCCTCAAGGTTCATTGGTGCCACAGCAACGACCTCTTCGTCGGTTATGGGAAGTGGGAATCGCCCCGTTGCCCAGGTGGACCATTTTCCGGAGTGATCCAGGCCGGAGAAACCGCCGCAAACAAACGCGCAGGGCAGGGTGTATTTCTTCTCCCCGCACTGGTGTTCGTGCCCGCCCATGGTGACAGTCACCAGATCCTGACCGTGCAGCGTTTTGGACGGGCAGCCACCACAACATTGGAGGCAGTTGTAGTAGTCGCAGTAGTTTTCCGATTTATCCAGGGGTTTGGTGGGCTCAAGCTCCGCCTCAGTTAGCAGGCCACCTAAAATGATGGCAGGTCCGTAATCGTTTGTCAGCAGGTTGCCGGAAAAACCGAGAAAGCCGACGCCGGAGGCCGCTGCCAGGTAGCGCAGACTGATGTCGGGATACATATACTTCCTATCTTCCGGAGGCCCATCGCGGTAGACTTCATTGACGGCCAGCGGCAGGGAAGGGAAGCCTTGGACTTTCAGAAAATTGGCTAGCTTTACGGCGATGCCGTTGCCCAAGGACGACATCCTGATGTAATCGGTTTCATAGGTTAGCCGGTCTTTTTTCCCCAGGTAGTCCGGGATGGCATCCAGATTCAAAGGCAAGGCGAATACAATCGCAGATTTTGCACTCGGTAACACGTAGGATAAATCCGTAGAAGGAGGTCCGCCTTCCAATGTTTCCGGTGTGGCGATGCCCGCGTTTACAGTCCCTTCGACCTTCAGGTATTCCTGAACAAGTTTGCTTGTTATATCCATGTATTTCTCCTTTCACCTGTAGAGCGGAAGGCGAGCGATAATCGCATTTGCGATGATGTCCGGAACTTCGATTGACGGCCAGTGTCCGGATTCCTGGATCTTGTAGACGTCCGTGGTCGGACTCCACAGTTTGATCCGATCCGCCATCGCGATCACGGCAACGGGATCCTGGACACCCCAGTAAATGCTCAGTGGCGCCGTGCGGAAATTGGTGAGCGTGCCGACCCAGCGGTCGTAGAACTCTTTTCGCTCGTCCAGGTAGCGCAGGATCTGCGCGATGACCAGGTCGCCGTCCTTGGCAAACACTTGTGCCGCCTGGGCGTTAAGGATTTCATCGGTGGTCTTACCCTTGCCGTACGAGCTTCGCAGACCCTCGGCGAAATCCTTGAAGTCGAGATGCTCGGTTGCGGCCTTGTCCGGCATTTTTAGCAGTTTCTTTTGCAATGGTACCAGTTCAACCATGTCGACCATCGTGGAGCCGTCCAGCAGGATGGCATGACGAATCTTGAAGGACAGCTTCCCTTCGTCGTGCCGTGCCATCAGTTCCAGGCCGACGGTCTGGCCCATATCGTGGGCGACCAGCACAACTTCTTCGAGTCCCTCGGCTTTGGTCACGGCCTCATACATGTCGGCCTGTCTCATCAGCGAATAATTGTCCTGGTAGGTTCCTGTCTTGGGCTTGTCGCTCTGGCCAAAGCCAATCATGTCGGGAACAACGATCTTGGTCTTTTTGGCGACTGGGGGGACCACATCTTTAAAATCCCAGGACGAACCGGGATAGCCGTGCACAACCAGCACGCCGTGGCCTTCGACCGGTACCGTTCCTGATGAATGCACAAAGATATCAAGCCCCTCGAATTTCATGAATTTGCCCTGAGAGACCCAGTCCTTCACGGTCTGATGAACGGGGTACTTGCTCTCGGCCATAGCGATTCCGACAAAACAGAGCATCAAGTTCATTACAGTCAGAACTGTGAAAAATCTGCTTACAGTTTTCATCTGCTTATCCTTTCTTCGTGTAAATTTGGATACGACTTTCATTTGTTTTCGATTTCCGACGTTGCACCCTTGAAATTTTTTATTGCTTTTCCCCTCCCTGCGCCGATTTCGGGCAGCTTCCCGGCGCCAAAAATAATCAGGATGATGACCATAATGATGAGAAGTTCCGGTATACCAATCTCAAACATAATGTCCTCCTATGGCGAACCACATTGCATGCCCGCGAAAGTAAATGACGCCCGTCCGGCGGGCGGCTTTCGCCCGCCGGGCGTCGTTCAGATAATGGCCACCGGCCGCATCAGCCTTCGGTCAGTGACGCGACTGTATCACTCTTTATGTTGTACCCGCCAGCAAAGGGGATGAACATGCCGGTGGAGTACATGTTGCGCCCGTCGAGAAAAGTGACCGCAGTGTGCGCGGGTTCTTCCGGCTCGCCATAGCGGCCGAGGGGGATATGCTTGGCGACGGCCGCCATCTTGTCGGGGCCGCCCAGCGTCTTCACGGCGTCGGGATAGTTGATGAAGTTGGTGCCGAAGGCGTTAACGCAGACACCCTTGGGCGCGGCGGTCATTGCGGCGCAGCGAATCGCCATATTCGCCGCGGCGCGCATGGCGGAATAGCCCATCATGTCGTAGAAGGGCTTGCCGGCGGTCGCGCTTGTCAGGATGAGGATCTGTCCCGAGCCGGCCTCCATGAGCGGAGGCAGCAAGGACTGGAGCGAGTCCATGACCGCCAGGAAGTTCGACTCGTAGATCTTCTGCATGTCCTCGCGTGTCGTGCTCAGGATATCGCCGGTGTGGTGAATCGCGGTGCGGATATAGGCCGCGTCGAATCCGCCTAAATGCTTCATCGCCGCATCGACCAGCTTCTGGGTGGAGCCGGGCTTGGTCTCGTCGTTCGGGCCTTCCTGCTCGATGCCTTCGACGACGACGACCTCGGCACCGTGGCTCTTCAGCTTGTCGACTAGGCCTTTGGCAGGCTGCGCGATCACCAGGTTGTGGCCCTTCTGCGCGAGTTCGATGGCAATCGGCGGGCCGACCTGCAATAACGCATCGTTGATTAGGACGACGCGCTTACCGCCCTTGGTCGCGTTGGTCTCAAGCACTTCACCCGGTATGATGGTCTTTGCCGAAGCCGTGTTCAGACCCATGCCGGCGGCGGCAATACCGGCCGCACCTGCCATCAGGAATTGACGGCGATCGACACCTTTTGCATGCTGTTCTTTTGCATCTGAACTCATGATTGCATCCTCCTTTCTGTTTGAGGAATCATAAAACTGATGTAATTTATCACTAGAGCACGATTATGCGGCTCCGTCCGAACTGTTCAATCCATTAATCCATCACTCCAACCTGTCGCATCGAAGCGTAGCGAAGATGGATACTCCAGCACTCCAAGTGTTACTAACCACCTCCTTTGATAAAGAGAAAACCACTACCGTTTACCAACAGCTGCGATTTAAAGCCCCCTATGCCTTCGGCCTTGTCAGCCGACCTCGACGGTCCCATCCTTTTTAACGACGATCGGATCGCCCGTCTTCACGGCCTTGAGGAACTCGTCGCCGAGCTGATCGATGGTGATGATCGGCTTCTCCTGCCACACATTTGCCATAACGATGCCCGACGCGGACACCGCATCGATGTGGTGCGCGTAGAGCATCGCCTTGGGCGCCACGCCCAATCCGGCCACGGCCATGAACGCGCCGCCGCCCATGCTCGAGCCGATGCATTGTGGCGTACAAAGGATCACACCGTTTAGGTCTTTCTTGAAGAGTTCTTTATTATCCTGGTCTGTGCAGGGGGCCTTGTCGGTTGCTCCGCCCCAGATATTCTCGATATAGGAGGATGTCGGGTTGAAAGGCTGCTTCGAAACTAGCGCCTTGCCGTCGATATCTCCAGCGACCACGGGGCGGCCCTGGAATGTTTGATTTGCCATGGGTTATCTCCTTACTTTTTCGTCATTTAGTAATCTTTTTTTCTCGTTGCCGGGTCATGGGATGCACGGCCCGTCTCAATCGGGTCAACGGGTCCCAAACGCTCAGGCGGGCAGTTCACCGGTCATGATGGCCTCAATCATCTTGTCATCCGTCAGGTAGATCGAGTTTGAGTACTTGCGGGTCTTGTTGGAGTTGGTGACCCCGAACTCCGTCTTGCTGTAGCCCTTCAGGCCGCTGAAGCAGACGACGCAGGTGTTCGTGAAGGTCACGCCGGCCTTGTGCAAGTCCCGCGTCAGGACCGGATGTTCGTAAAACATGTGATTCCGGACCAGGGTCGCCTGGAACATGTGCGTCGGAATCGCGACCTTCTTGAGGCCCCGCTTCTTGAGTTCATCGCGGATCCGGGTGCCCCACGTCACCATCTCGTGGTAGGTATTGTGCGGGCACCCGATGTAGGCGCGGTTCGGCTTCTTGACGTTCTTCGGCCAGAGGTTCGGGTAGGTGCTGCGCACCTGATCAATCTCCGCGTCATCAATAACGTATGTCTGGTAACCCTTGGCCAGCAGGTCGCGCCCGTGGTCCAGCGCGTCCGGGGTCAAGTTCTCGACGTGGTACAGACCGACCGCACCGTTCGAGGCGGTAGCCGCGCCCATGGCCTTCATCTTGTGAACGTTCTCGGGCGTGATCTTGCCATCGAAATACTTATCGATACCGACGATATATGGCACGTCCTCGACGCACTTCTCTCCGATTGCACCGCCCAGCACACCCCAGTCAGGTTCCCCCTTGGTCTTCACCTCGATCAACCACTTTGCCTTGCGGCCCTCGTCCGTCATGAGGCCGAAGTAAGGCGCCTTGCCCAGAAGGGCGCACATCAGGTCCATACCGCAGGAGTTGCGGTTGGTCCGGATGCCCAGGATGGAGTTTCCAGCGTTGACCGCCGAGGATTCAGCCCAGGCGACGAAGGTGCCCTTCTTCGGCGCGTTGCCGACCTCAGGCACGTAGCAC
>Ga0209637_1000231_pt1 | contig 21580 bp, 20 predicted proteins | sample OlaalgELextract3_2_FD_187379 | JGI IMG/M metagenome (GOLD analysis project Ga0209637, IMG submission 187379) | Olavius algarvensis symbiont microbial communities from Tuscany, Italy - Type G ELBA extract 3 (SPAdes) (version 2) | ecosystem: Host-associated > Annelida > Digestive system >... | reverse complement strand
ACCCGCTGACTGGATAGGGCATCATAAACATCGGCAATGGCAACGATCCGGCCGAAAAGCGGAATTTCCTCGCCGCTTTTCCCGCGGGCTGAACCGTTCGATCTGGTGATTCCTTGCAACGGTTCACCGGTCGTGACATCAACATGCCCCGGATAACCTTGACCATCCCACCGTTCATGGTGGTTTAAAGCCACCTGGGCGGCAGCATCATCGAAATCGGATTGCGGGTCCATAAATAGCTGCGTGCCGAAGATGGTGTGCTGCTTCATTATTTCAAACTCTTCTTTATCTAATTTACCGGGCTTCTTTAAAATAAGATCTGATATGGTAACTTTTCCGACATCATGTAACATCGCTGCCATGCGCAGAATGTCGCGGTTTTTATCAATTTCTTTTGGCGAGACATTGTGGCGGTGGGCCCAATTCTCATAAATTTCAACTGCATATCCGCCCACCCGGTTAACATGGGCACCGGTTTCCCTGGGGTCTCGCATCTCGGCCATTTTCATCATCCGCAGTAATATGGCACGGGTCATCTGAGCCCGGGCCAATGCAACCGCTGCGATACTGGCAAAGTGCGTCATTATTTTTTCGTCCGAGGGGGTGAAAGGCACGACCTGACGATTCCCATTCTGGGCGTTGATAATCTGAAGTATCCCCAGCAAATCGCCCTTGGAACTTACCAGTGGTATGGTTAATACCGACCGGGTGCTGTATTGGGTGGTATCATCGAATTCTTTATCAAAATGATAGGGGCAGGTCGGATCGAGTCGATACACATCGGGCAGATTGAGCGGTTGACCGGATTTGGCCACATATCCGGCAATGCTGTTGTCGTTTATGGGGAGGGTAAAAGTTGAATAAATAAGCTTCTCACCCGCCTGCAGTCTGCTTTGCAGGGTATCATTCTGGGTGTAAGCAAAATGGAGCAGGCCTCGATCCCGGATGTAGATTGAACCGGCATCGGCCGACACAAAGCGGCGCGCTTCGGTTAGAATTCGTTCCATCAAAATATCCAGATCCTGAATTAGATTGAGGTCGACTCCCAAACGCGCCAGGGCATCCAGTTTTTCCTTTTCACTCAGCATGTCCGCTCCCGCAAGTTGATTATTTTCGATTGAATAATTACTGCGCCGGGCCTTTAATCAAACCCCTTTTTTAAGCATGCAAAGAATAATTGACTTCCCTGAACGTGATATTTATCGAGGCGCATTAATCAGTCCAATATGATTCTATGCCATTACACATAAGGGTGGACGCTGGCAATAAAATTCTTATGCTTTGATATCATATTACCCTAATTGAGCGAAGCCCAATTGGCAGGTATTGGGTATTCAATTATTTGGGGACAGAGTCAAAAAATCCTCAACTTTTCAGCTTAATGGACGATATATGAAGGTGCAGGGTATTTATCGCTGAATTAAGCATAATTTGCGTTACCCTGGCGCCCATGATAGATTTTATGTACCATTAGCATGTTTTTGATCGTTCGATATATGGTTTGTCAATCACGATCATAAATTTACAGCTTCTTCCCTGGTGGAAAACCTGGAATTTACAAGAAGGAGGATAAACCCTTGAAAATGATAAAGTATTTAATATTGCTGGTCATAGTTCTGTTTGCAACTCCGGCCCCGGCCGAAATTTATAAATATGTTGATGAACAGGGTAACGTTCATTTCACTGACGATATCAATCAAGTTCCGGCGGATCAGAGGGATTCGATCGAAGTCAGTCCCGAGTATGATTCTGGCACAGAGGCTGAAGAAGAATATACCGAGACGGAAAATGATGTAAAAACCGATCCTGACCTCAAGAGCAGTGACGGTGATGAAACGGAAACGACGGCGGGTGTCGACGATGACAGCGACAATGAAGAAGATGTTGCGCGGCTGGAAGACGGAGATTCATTGAACCAATCAGGCAATGATCAAAAAGAACTGGATGCCGATCGCAGACGTATGGAAGCCCTGAAAAAAGAAATCGACGAAGAATATGCCGCATTGGTCAAAGATAAGGAAAAACTCGCCCAAGAACAGAAAGCACTGACAACTCGAGAAGATATAATAAATTTTAACATCAAAGTTGAAAACCTGAATAAACGAGCTGAAGCATATGTGCAAAAGGGCAAACAATACCAAAAGCAGGTCGAAGCATATAATGAGCGGATTATCCAAAAAAATGCCCAATTAAGTCAGAAAAAGGAGTAGGGTTTCGCACCTTAGTTACTGTTTTTGAGTATTTTGGCAAATTTCAGGTATTAAACTATTCTCACCATCTTGGAGCGAATGTATTTTTTCAATAAAATCCCGCTTTATCCTTGACATTTTGCCCCATTCTTCCCTATTCTTGCTTTTTAAATCACCGAATCGCACTATATCGGCTGAGAGTCGTAGACAACATAGCTGATAAGATTCTTTGATTCACTGCCATTATGGAATGGTAAATGCCCCGGAAAAACTGCCATACTGGCTGATTACAGGGTCAAAAATGATTTTTTTTAGGTATTTCGAGCCATCAACCTGGGAGAGTTAAAATGGCAGTCAAGATACTTATTAAAAGATCGTTACCAGCGGATAAAGCTCATAAATTAATACCGCTATTTCAACAATTGCGAACCCTGGCGATGAATCAACCCGGCTATATATCCGGTGAAACGCTCCAGCGAATTGACAGTATGGGGGAGTATATCGTTATCAGCACCTGGCAGTCGGTGGAAAACTGGCAGCAGTGGGCCACCAGCCAGTCCAGAATCGAATTGCAAAACCAAATTGATGCAGCGCTCAGCGAAAAAACCGAATACGAAATATATCAGTATAGTTAGTACCTTAGAAATTATTTTTTATTTTTTTGATTATGTGGCAAGATCTTTTTGTGAAACAATCAAGTTGCCCAAAGAAATGCCTAAAGTTGCAAAATGTCTAAAATGCCTAAAGTTGAGGTATTCTGTCGATTTTAAAAAAAATAAAACCGCAGGGTCGGGTACTATCTTTATCTTCCTGATTTCTGGATTACCATACGCCAAGCATCGATCGTTCTTAATTAAGACGGAGCGAAGCGACACCACAATTTTAGTCATTTTAAATTTTAGCTCATTTTAGCTCATTTTTCCGGTTTATCCGGGTTGGGCGCTTAGAAGTTAATTTTGTGCATCTAATGCTAAAATAGTTCTTAATTGAGGCAACCCGCAATTGTCCCTTGAACAAAATAGCGATTTAATGCCTTTATCCGCTTACGGGGGTATCCCTGCCGGCAACCAGCTGGTTCCCTGCTCGCCAGGGCCAAACCAGGTTATACCCTATACGCCGAAACCTTCACGAACTCTATCGCTTTCAAGTGAACCCGGAACAAAGCGATACGCCCTATTCCTCCCGCCGGTTTATTACGATAATAAAATTCAATCTGAAGTTCCCGAATCTGCCTATAATTCCAGCCGCCGTCTTGTAACACCGAAAATGGATCAGGTTGGTTTACTAATCGATTTTTATGCTTAACTTTTTTTCTGATTAAATTGATACGCCACCGCGAAAGCGGTAGTATAGAAATGCCCCTCGATAAGCGAAATCATTAAACAGGCCAATCTCAGGAGCACAGCTATCGATGTCACAAGATGGTCAATCAGAATTGGTTAAAATCGCTGTTTTAGATAATGCTATCGAAGCCCAACTGATCGGCTCAATATTGGATCAACGGGGAATTCCCCATCGTCTTCGATCATATTACGACACGGCCTATGATGGTTTGTTCCAAATGCAAAAAGGATGGGGCAAATTGTACGTTACACAATCACACCGGCAAGAAGTGCTGCAGGTAATCGAAGATGTGCGATGTAATGACTTTTTCAATACCTAACCCGGACAAGCCGGAATTGAAAATTGAAGATTGCAAATTGAATATTAAATCAACAATATTCAATTATTACAGGGTATTAATAATTTCCATAAAAAACTTTGCATAAAATTCAAAGAACTCACAACTAAGACTCAAAAAAGGAGGTTACATTATGGCTGAAACTAACACCGGGCATCCCGCAGATTTTGAAAAAGCCTTGCAGATTGGTCGACCACCGAACGTGGTCAAATGCTTTCCAAATTCCAGAGCCCTGATTGTCAGTGGAAAATTCATTGATCGGGCCATGCTTGCGAAAGGGGGCGCTATCGCCATAGCTGCCAACGGCAGAAACAGTTTTGTAATCCGTGGTGCATTACAGGCCGCCCAACGGGCAAATGCAGCCCTCATCATTGAAATTGCCAAGTCGGAAGGTGGCGGCAATGCATATTGTGCCGTAAATTATTGGAATATGGCCAGAATTGTTGATGCAGTTTGTAATGAATTGGGCATCACCATTCCGGTGGCTATTCATGCCGATCATTACGGGTTGAAGAGTGACCAGGATGTTGCGGCCGCAAAAATCGAAATTCCATCCCTGTTTGAAGCAGGCATAACATCTATTGCCATTGATGCATCCCACATGCCGGATGATAAAAACCTGCTGGCAAACCTTGAATTGAATTCATTTATACCTAAGTGGGCCGGACTTGAAACAGAAATCGGTGAAATCAAAGGCAAAGAAGGCCTGTCGACAGTGGAAGAGGCGTTGTTTCTTATCCAGGGACTAAACGCCCACGACATTTTTCCAGATTGGATTGCACTGAACAACGGCACAACTCATGGCATTGAAGCCAGCGACAAAGGTATCCAGGTTGACCTGACCACCCAGATTCATGATGCATTGAAAAGCTATAAGGTCTCAGGTGCCCAGCACGGCACCTCCGGCAATAGCTCAGACCGCCTGCGGGAAATTGCATCAAAAACTAGATCCACCAAAGCAAATGTCGCCACCGCCCTTCAAATGATATCATGGGGCCTGGAGGTCAACGACTTTGGTAATGCCCAGCTGGATGATCAGGGTAATTTTATTAAAGTCAAAGACCAGGGCGCTTCCGAAACGTTGTGGTCTGAAATGGTCGCTTATGCACAAGAGCAGGGGTGGCAAGCCGGAAATTTTAAAAAGCTAAATTTGCCGTTTGAGAATAAATTGCTTGGCCAAACGAAGGAAATCAGACTCCGCATGGCCAAAAGAGTAGAAATCTTCATATATAACATGTTGGTCAATGTCCTTAACGCTGAGAATACCGCACCCTTGGCCGTGGCCGCCATTCTGGATGCCGGATCTTATGATTCCGGTCCGAAAGCGGAGCGCATAGAGGATCCCGCCCGCTGGACGACCGACCAAATTATCGAACGGGCTGCCGCAATTCAAAGTGACAAGGGGCCGGAAGGGGATTTTGATGATTAGGCTTTCAGGATCATTTATGTAATATTTTGATATTATTTAAATTTTAGTTTCAGGGGTCAGGGATCTGGAGCAAATAGTTCAAAGGCTAAAAGCTAAATGAGGATCTGTACATCTCAATTGCCCAGTTTCTCAATAAGTCCAGCAACCTTCTCGATCAACGGTTGATGACACATCGAAGTTGCTGAGGGTATGTAACGACCCCTGGCTCCGGTGCCAAATACTAATCTGAAACCGCAGCATCCTTCCTGACGCCTGAAACCTACAACCTCCTTTGACATCGCTGCATTCTTCCTGATCCCCCTTCCGAATTCCTAATAGCATTCCTCTGTCATCAGTCTTCCGTCCTCTGTCATCTGTCATCTGTCTTCTGTCATCCGGCATCCGGTATCTGGCTTTTCCCCCTCTCCCAGCCTCCCTGTCGCCCAGTCTCCCCCTGCTCTCACGACAGGATTGTTTGATGGCTGTTTGCTCGATGTGGCCCCCTTTTGAGCACCGCAGCCGGCCAATCGGATAATTCAATATTCTCTTTTATTTCAAATACTTTATTGGTCTCTTTATCCTATGTATCTCATTTTTATACACTTTCCCCTAAAGTCTGTCCATTAGGGAGCCGATATATGAGTCAGGAGGGTTTCGGAATGTATGTACCAAGTTATCAGATGCACAATGTGTTAAATGTCTACAGCAAGCAACTTAGACAGAACATGGTTTCAGACGGAAAAAATAAAAGGCCTGAGACACCACCATCGGATAGGATTAATATATCGCCTGAGGGAAAACGCCAGATTATGATCGAAAAAATCTCTAAGGATATTGTTGATAAGATTTCCCGCTACGGTTCGCTCAACGAAACCCGCCAGCAAATATCTGAATACACAAATATCTATTCGGAAAATAAAACTTTACCGAATAATACAGAAAATAAAACTTTTGTATTCAATGCGATTGATTCAATAAACCAAAAAAACAAAAATACGCTTTCTGTTGATGATTCCAGCTTTTTGATTCAACGACTTGAGCAGTTGGCAAAAAAAGCAAGCGACAAAAAGACGGAATCCTGGATCTGAAATCAGAGATGAGATTCGGCTGTGGGGGCTGATAACAGGCAAGCGTTCGACTAAAAGGAGGACAAAATGATTAACGCAATTGGGGAAGCCACAATGCAGCAGTTTGTGCGCACGAGTTATAATGCTGAAATGTTTGCGAAGGACCAGGAAGTTAAAAAAACCGATAAAATCAAGGAACCGCGTCCGGTTGAAGAAAGTGAGAACAGTCAAAAATCCGAGATGAGCTTGCGGTCCAGAGATAATATGAAGACCCGCAACAGCCTCGAAGACGGCCAGTTGATCGTGGAACAATACGATGAGGACGGCAAATTGGTCAAAAAAACTCCTCCAGGGTATCTTCCCCTTGGGGAAACGGCATAATGGGAGACCCTAACTTTAAATAGAGCAGAAAGCTGGGTGGGACGTCGGCCGACATCGATCGTCACAGCGATACTCAGGCTTCCTGGGACTGATTGGATTCAATGACGGCGCCCCAGGGCTTGTCAGGTTTACCCATAGGCGGGAATAGTTTTGGCGCAGCGTAAGCCCGGTCGAGGAAATTTCAGGCCCTGAAATGGCTGCCGTCCAGCATATCGGCGCAATGCAACTGAAATTTGATCTGCGAGCGTTTCCGTTTTATGGATCAGCCGGTTCAGGTCAGTCAATCCATCCCGGGGACCATTTTTTTCACCTTCTGCCACATCCGTTTTTTTACTTCCAGAGAGATTTCATCAAACTCCCACTTGCTTTTCGCCATCAGTTCTTCCATCTTCTTGAATCTTGCCTCAAAAATTTTGACAGATCCGGTCAAGGCACTTTCCGGATGAATTTCAGCAAGACGGGCAATGTTGATCAGAGTAAACATCAAATCGCCGAATTGGCGGGAAGCAAGTCGGCCGTCATGACTTTTTAGTGCTGTTTGCAACCCATCTGCCACAGCTGCCGGATTCTTTTGATTTTCGTCTGCTTCCGCTAATTCAAATCCGCTTTTGGCGACACGGTCCGATACGCGATAGGCACGAAGGAGAGCCGGAAGTTTGGCCGGTACTGAATCCAGAATAGATTGTTTTTTATTATCTTTCTTCTCGTTCAGTTTAATTTTATGCCAGTTCTGAACGACTTCAGCGCTGCTGATAACTTCCGTATCACCGAAAACATGGGGATGGCGCCGAATCATTTTCTCAGTAATGGTCCGGGCTACCTGGGACAGATCGAATTCTTGCCGCTCCTCAAACATCCTGGCCATAAACACAATATGAAATAAAACGTCTCCAAGTTCCTCGCGGATTTGTTCAGAATTGCCGGATTCAATGGCGTCCACCAGTTCAAATACTTCCTCAATCAGGTAAATGCCGACAGACTTCGGGGTTTGTTTTTTATCCCAGGGGCATCCATTTTCTCCCCGCAAAGTTTTAATCAATCGGAAAAGATCATCCAGAGAGTTATGTGTTTGAATTAATGAGGAATCTTCCATGCTTTTTTTAGCTCCCCCAGTTTGCTCATAAAATCTTGTTTCATTTCATGGGAAACCACTTTCGCCATTTTTTCTGAAACCCATGAGACGTGGGGCGCCAGCACGGAATTTTTAATAATTACAGATCCTTTGGGAAGGAATGCGGTCAGTGAAATGAACAGAACGGATACAATTAAAATGCCTTTGGCAAGACCAAAGATCACACCACCGACACGATCGACCCAACCTAAAAATGCGATGTTCAGCAGATATTTGATGATGACGCCCAGCACGCTGACCACAATCAGCACACTGCAGAAAATAATCAAAAAACTCAATATGTTAAGATACGATACATCCTGGATTAGACCGGAAAGCAGGCTGGCAAGGATCTTGTAATAAGTATAGGCCGCATAAAAGCCGCCAAAAACACCGATAACCGAGGAGACCTCTTTGACCAGTCCTCTAAAGAGGCCCCTTATCAGGCTGTAGCCGAGGATGACGATTATAAGAATATCAAACGGATTCATTGCAATGCCATTCGTAAATTCAGTCCGCCCACAAGCTTCAGGCAGATAAAATTGTACCGGATCAAGTAACAAAGCAGGTATGTCGAGTCAAGGTATTTTTCTTTTTAGACCGATGCCGAATTTGGGGTTTGCATTCAATTAGAGAGATATGATAGGTATAGGATAAGCTTATGGAGGTTCGGGGTTGACCGTTCAGGGTTCAAATTTTAGCCCCGCCACCGGCGGTTCGAAGCAAGCGAGCTTAACCTGCGAGGGCCTCAGGGTCAAATGACAGGGTTGGACGATCAATATTTAAAATTACGATAGAGCGCAGCGAATCAATCAACCCTGAACCTTGGAACCGTGAACCGTGATCCTTTGATCTTTTGAACCCAATCTAGTAGCGACGTGCCCATCTGAAGCCTTATGGATGTTGGCTAACGAGCACTCAATCTGTTTAAAAAAAATGCCGGACATAGATTCCCCGGTTCTTTGCACAAAATGGTGGAAAATCTCGATAACAAAAAAACTAGTCTCGAATTCAGCGACATTGATCTCACTCGCCAGCTTTTCGGTGAACGAAATAACAATCTCCAAAAAATTGCCAAACTCACAGACGTCACAATAAACGCAAGGGGCAGTACGGTCTTTATTTCCGGCGACGAAATTGCCGCCGCGCTGGCCGGCAACGTCCTCAACCAGCTGTATAATTTGCTGCAAGAAGGGTATCCCATCCACCCCAATGACATCGACTTTGCCGTAAGCGTTTTGAGCGGTAATGATCGCGTGAATTTAAAAGACATTTTTTTGGATCGGGTCTACATAACTTCGAAAAAAAGTGCCGTAACGCCCAAAAACCTGGCGCAAAAAGAATACATTGATGCCATCCGAAAGTATGATATTGTTTTTGGGATTGGTCCGGCCGGAACCGGCAAGACCTATTTGGCCATGGCAATGGCGGTCTCGGCCCTGTCAAAGGGGATTGTCAGCCGCATAATTTTGACCCGTCCGGCGGTAGAAGCGGGAGAGGCCCTCGGCTTTTTACCGGGTGATCTGGCTGAAAAGGTCGACCCATACTTAAGACCGCTATATGATGCGTTGCACGACATGATGCGGTTTGAAAAAGCGGCCGCCTTGATGCAAAAGGGCATTATTGAAGTCGCTCCCATAGCCTTTATGCGCGGACGCACGTTAAATGATTCTTTTATCATTCTGGATGAGGCGCAAAACACGACCTCCGAACAGATGAAAATGTTTTTAACCCGAATCGGATTCAGCTCTAAGGCGGTCATTACCGGAGATATCACCCAGATTGATCTGCCGAGTGATAGAATATCCGGATTGATCGAATCCAAGAATATTTTGCAGGATATCAACGGAATTAAATTCGTTTTTTTCTCGAAAAAAGATGTCGTCAGGCACAAACTGGTTCAGGAAATAATTCGAGCCTATGAAGAACTTGAAGCCGACAAACAAAAAAATAGTTCAAATTAATTAATAGAAGAATGAGCAAAGAGAAAAACAAGGAATCCATCAACAAAAATCTCGATCCCGCCCGGCGCTGGCGCTGGGGGATTTTATTTTCGGTGACCGCTCTTTTTTCAATCATTTTATTTCCGAACCTCGTTGTTACCAAGCATCAATATGAGTTGGGAGATGTTGCCGAGCGGGATATTAAATCTCCCAGAGATTTTTTCATAGAGGATACAGCGGCTACCGATAAAAACCGCCGGCAGGCAGTGGCTGCGGTATTAACGGTTTATGATTATGATGCAGGGCTGGCCGCAAGCTTGACGCGCAAAGTCAATGACGTCTTTGCTGAAATGAGGTCCGCGGCCCCGACTTCGGACAAAGACCGGCCCCAGCAACCAGCAACTAATGAGGCCGCCGGGCAGACAGCGGCAGAAGCCCAAAAACCGGCCCCAAATAAGATCATTGATAAACGCGAATACCTTGAAGAAAAACTGAGCATCCGGGTAAGCAAAGGCGCATTTATCGCGCTTGAAAAGGTGGGTTTTTCAGAAGAAATTTCAGAATCCATTAACGAGATATTAAAGAAAATTATAGTTAATGGTGTCGTAACCAATAAGGAGATCCTGCTCAAAGAATCTGAAAAGGGTATTCATCTGCGGGATGTCAGCACCAAGAAAGAAAAAGAGCTGCACCAGTTAAAAAAGTTTTATGGACTCGACCAGGCCAAAACCATGGTTCGGATTGTCGGCCAGCCCCTTCTCAACGATCTGGACTACGGATTGTTAAACCTGGTGGTGGATTTTGTCCAACGGCTCATTCAACCCAACATAACGCTAAACCGCAGCGAAACCGAGGAACGAAAAAATAAGGCGGCTGTCGAAATTAAGCCGGTGCTTCACAAAATCAAAGCCGGGGAAATGCTTCTGCGAGAGGGCGAACGGGTCACCGAAGTCCAGCTGTTGAAGCTTAAAACCCTTGAAACCCAGGACAAAAATGAGCAGGTCTTCTTAACCAGTGTCGGGGCGGCGATGTTGCTGCTGTTGCTGCTGGTAACGACTTATATGCTTCATTTAAACCAACCCGGCCGGCTATCGGTTGAGCATAACAAAAGCCTTATTTTTATGGCCAGCGTGTTTTTAACCTTTTCCTTTCTGGCGGAAATCAGTTCCAAATTATCAGAAGTTTTGGCTATCAACGCCACCATCCCCATTGAGATGTCTTCCATCTGGTTCGGTATGCCACTGGCTTCGGGTGCCATGACCATCTGTCTGTTTATGGGCTTGCAGGTCGCTATACCGCTGACCGTGGTCATGGCAGTCTCTTTTGCAGTGATATTTGAAAACAGCCTGACTGTTTTTCTTTATTTTCTGATCAACGGCACCATGGCGGCCTACTGGATAAGAAATTGCCGGGAACGCAAGGTTTTCATAGCGGCCGGCGCCAAACTCGGATTGCTTAATATTCTGCTGGTAACGGCCGTTAACTTCTACCTGGCTGAATTGTCCGGTTCAAAGCTTCTGTGGGATTGGGCCTTCGCATTTCTGGGCGGAATTGGTGCCGGAATTGTGACCGCGGGTATTGCTCCCCTGGTAGAAATCGCCTTCGGTTATACAACCGATATATCACTGCTTGAGCTGGCAAATCTGGATCGGCCGATCCTGCGAAAGCTCATGCTCGAGGCACCGGGCACCTACCATCATTCGGTGATTGTCGGATCCCTTGTCGAAGCCGCTGCCTCTGAAATCGGCGCCAACCACTTACTGGCCAAAGTCTGCGGGTACTATCATGATATCGGCAAAAGCAAAAAACCGCTGTATTTCATCGAGAATCAGAAAGCCGGCAAAAACAAGCATGATAAACTGGCGCCATCCATGTCCAGCCTTATTTTGATAGCCCATGTCAAAGATGGCGTGGAAATAGCCAGGGAAAACAAACTCGGCCAGGTAATCATCGACACCATCAGGCAGCACCACGGTACCAGCCTCATCAAATATTTTTTTGAAAAAGCCAAACAGCGCAAAGGCGAAGATGCGGTGAATATTGACGACTTCAGATATCCCGGACCCAAACCTCAAACCCGCGAGGCCGGTCTGGTCATGCTGGCTGATGTCGTAGAGGCGGCGTCAAGAACCCTTGAGGACCCGACCCCCTCAAGAATCCAGGGCCTTGTCCAGAACCTGATTAACAATATATTTTCTGATGGTCAACTGGACGAATGTGAACTGACCTTAAAAGACCTGCACAAAATTGCCAGGAGCTTTAACCAGATATTAAACGGCATTCACCATCACCGGATAGAATATACTGAAAGGCGGGCAGCCGCCAGCGAAAATGGCAAAGGAAGGCCAAAGAATGGAAGTCCGGATAGACAACAGGCAAAGCAGGCACAAAATCTCACCGAAGAAGATACAACAAACGGTTCAGGTCATCTTAAGCGCCTTGGACTTTCCTGACGGCGAAATTTCTATCCTCCTTGTGGATGACCCGCAGATCGCAACCCTCAACCAAAAATATCTTGACCGCCAGGGACCGACAAACGTAATCGCCTTTGCCATGCTCGAGGGCGAATTTTCCTATCTGACGCCCCATCTTTTGGGCGATGTGGTGATCTCCATGGATGCAGCCGCCAGAGAAGCACAGGATGCCGGTTTGAGCAGGGCGCGCAGGTTTGATGAGTTGCTGGTACACGGTATCCTACATTTATTTGGCTATGACCATGAAGACTCCGAAAAAGAAGCCCGACGAATGGAAAAAAAGAGCCGGGCGCTGTTGGAACTGATTACATAGGAGATAATCTGATGGCGGGATTAGCGGTAAAAGTTGATCAAGTGGCAGTTATGAGAGCAGTTCGGAAAAGTCAATTTCCTGATCCGGTGACAGCTGCCGCCTTGGCTGAAGTGGCGGGAGCCGATGGAATCACCGTTCACCTCAGACAGGATCGACGGCACATTAAAGACCGGGATGTGCGTATATTGCGCAGTATTGTCCAGAGTAAGCTGGTTTTGGAAATGAATTCGACATCGGAGATGGTCGGCGTTGCCCTGGATATAAAACCCGACCTGGTGACACTGGTGCCCGAAAAACGCGAAGAATCCTCCGCCGATGGAGGACTGGACCTTATCGTACACCGTGACGATATTACCGAGACGGTGGCGACATTGCAAAACAGTGGGATTCCGGTGGGGCTGCTGGTCGATCCCGAACTCGAGCAAATCAAGCTGGCGCATAAATGCAATGCCACCATGGTTGAGATCCACACCGGAACCTATTGTGACGCTAAAACTGCTCAGACAAGGCATCAGGCATTTTTGAATATTGTCGATGCTGTTAAACTTGCGCACAAGCTTAAATTGAGTGTCAAAGCCGGCCGCGGGTTGTGCTATAAAACCATAAAGGCCTTTAAAGGCATTCCGGAAATTGACGAATTCAGCATCGGTCACAGCATCGTATCCCGTTCGATTTTATCAGGGATGCAACAGGCGGTTGAGGAAATGATCAGGTTAATCGGGGCGCTTTAGGGGCGCGAGTTACGGGTTGCAAGTTGCCGGTTGCGGGTTGCGTTTATTTTACACCGTACGCTATACCCTCTGCACGATGCTCCTGCATTCCGACTTCTACCATTTCTGACATCTGTCATCGGTCTTCTGAATTTAAGGAGCAAGACATGATCCTGGTAACAGCAAATGAAATGCAGGCGATGGACCGCCAAACTATTGAAGACTTCGGCATACCGGGCATGGTGTTGATGGAAAATGCCGGCCGGGGCGCGACCCGTTTTTTACTGGAACAGTTCCCGGATATTGAGAATAAAAAAGTCGGGGTAATTGCCGGGCGTGGCAACAACGGTGGTGATGGATTCGTAATAGCCCGTTATCTGAAACAAAAGGGAATCCGGATACGGCTGTATCTTCTCGCTAAGACGGATCGGGTTCTGGGAGATGCCTTAGCCAACCTTAAACTTCTGAAACCGCTGGGGGTGCCGGTGGTCGAAATTCCGGATGAAGCGTCATTTTCTAAAATCAAATCCGAAATGCACGGGTTGGATCTGTGGATTGACGCCATTCTCGGCACCGGTTTGAAATCGGATGTGAAAGGATATTATAAGACGATTATCGATTGCATTAACAGCCTTAACAAACCTGTCTTCGCCGTCGACATGCCTTCGGGTTTAAATTCGGATACCGGTCAGCCATGCGGCACCTGCATCAGCGCCGCAGCGACGGCAACCTTCGCATATGCCAAAACCGGCCACATGGTTTACCCGGGGGCCGATTATATCGGAAATCTTAAAATCGTCGACATCGGAATTCCTCCCCATATTGTGGCGGCGGTGGGGCCCAGGCATTTTCTGATTACAGCACAGTTGATCCGGTCGCACTTAATTCCCAGACCGGCAACTGCCCACAAAGGCAGTACCGGCCACTTGCTGGTCGTCGCCGGATCCACCGGAAAAACCGGGGCGGCGTCGATGACATCCATGTCTGCGTTGCGCACAGGCGCCGGACTTGTAACACTTGGCGTGGCTGAAAGTCTAAATCCTGCTTTGGAAGGCCGGATGCTGGAGGCCATGACAGCTCCCCTGCCGGAAAGCGGCAGTGGTGTCATAGGAGAATCCGCCTTTAATGCGATCCGGAAAGAGCTGCCGGGCAAAAGATGCCTGGCCATTGGACCCGGACTCGGACAGGCAGCTGAAACGAAAAAATTGATCTGCAAAATCATCCGGCAAAGTGAAATTCCCGTGGTCGTTGATGCCGATGGATTAAACAATTTGGCCGGTGAATTGAAACACGTTATTAAAGCCAAAGCCCCGATCATTTTAACCCCCCATCCCGGCGAAATGGCCCGCCTTTTGGATACCAAAGTCAGCATGGTCCAGCAGAATCGGATTAAATGTGCCCGGGAATTTTCAGTCCAGTACAATGTTCATGTCGTCTTGAAAGGTGCCGCAACAATTATCGCACATCCGGACGGCAGGGTGTTTATCAACCCCACCGGCAATGCTGGAATGGCCTCCGGCGGTATGGGAGATGTATTGACCGGAGTCATCGCCGGACTGATCGTTCAGGGCTTAGCACCCGAGGCCGCCTGCCACGCCGGAGTTTATTTGCACGGGGCGGCAGCGGACAGTCTGGTTGAAAATATGGGACCCTATGGCTACCTGGCCGGTGATGTGATGAAAGCAATACCCCGTGAGATAAAGAAGATTGTCCAGATTTAGTTCTCAGATGGACATTGGAGATCCCGGCGGCCAACTTGGTTGAAAATGTAAATTCCAAGCTCCAAAACCCAAATTTCAAATGGTTCGACAAGCTCACCAGCCTGAGCCAGGTCGAAGGGCAAATTCCAATGACCTAAATTCAAAATTCGAAACGATTGGGTCGTTCGAACCTAAGCTCATGACCGAGGGGCTCACCACCGAAGGGCTCGTTGTAGGCCTAACAAATATTCCATCTGCATTTGCGCCAAAGGCATCACCCCCGATGAACAGGGTTTGCGAAACAAGGCAAGATTACAGTGGTGAGGTTTTGGTCATTGAATATTGGTAATTATTTGTTATTTGGTGCTTGAAATTTGTGATTTTATTGTCTTATAAGACCCCGTGGTGCAGCTGGATTAGATGTTTTTGACTATCCCCCGCAACCACGCAAAAACGATATTATGTTCGGCAAAAAAATTGATACGACAACTCATTCGGCAGATGAAACCCGACAACTGGGCCAAAAAATCGGCAGACTGATAAAACAGCCGGTGATCATTGCTCTGATCGGTGATCTTGGCAGTGGAAAAACTGCATTTGTCCAGGGCCTGGCAAATGGCCTGGACGTTCCGGTCGAATATTATATCACCAGCCCCACGTTTACTCTGATAAACGAATATCCCGGACGCCTCCCCCTGTTTCATGCCGATCTGTATCGCCTGCAGACTGACCAGGATCTTGAGGATATCGGCCTAGATGAGCTGTTATATGATCAAGGCGTACTTGCAGTTGAGTGGGCGGATAAGCTGGCGGACAAACTTTCCGGCGACTACCTAGTCTTGCAGTTTGAAATTATAATTGATGATTACCGCAAGATCAAACTGATTGCTTATGGACATAATGGAATCAATTTGATAAAAGCCCTTGAAACATCCATGAAAACTGAATAGCTCTTCAAAAAGCGGATTAATTAACGGAATATCGAAAATGAGCCTGATCGTACAGAAATTCGGAGGAACTTCGGTCGCGGATCTCGAGCGCATTCGCAATGTCGCCAAACGCGTTATCAAAACCTATGACCAGGGCAACGATGTGGTCGTTATTCTGTCGGCCATGGCCGGTATTACCGACAATTTACTCGGTATGGCCCAGGGCGTCTCGGAAACACCGGACAAACGGGAGCTCGATGTACTCCTGGCCACCGGAGAGCAAACCACCTCGGCCTTATTGGCCATGATATTGAAATCAATGGACTACCCCGCCCAGTCCTTGCTTGGACATCAGGCGGAAGTGGTTACGGATCATTGTTTCGGAAATGCCCGCATCGTTGATATCAGAACCGATCGGATCAATGAACTGATAGGAAATCGCAACATCGTCGTCATCGCCGGTTTCCAGGGGTGCGATCCACAGGGTAATATCACCACTCTTGGACGCGGTGGTTCCGATACTTCCGCCGTAGCCATTGCAGCAGCCCTCAAGGCGGATGTCTGCGAAATTTATACGGACGTGGACGGAATCTATACGGCTGATCCGAATATCTGCGATAAAGCCAGAAAACTGAACGCGATTTCATATGACGAAATGCTGAACATGGCCAGTCTCGGCGCGAAAGTACTGCAGATCCGTTCGGTCGGTTTCGCCAAAAAATACAACATCCCCGTGCACGTTCGATCATCGTTCAGTGAGGAGGAGGGAACTATGGTTGTCAATGAAGATTCCGGCATGGAGCGACTGGTCGTCTCCGGTGTCACCCATGATAAAAACCAGGCCCGCATCACATTGAAAAAGGTTCCGGATCAGCCCGGCGTCGCAGCCAAAATTTTTACGCCCATAGCTGACAGCGGAACCGTGGTGGATATGATCATTCAAAACACCCGGGCCGGCGGACAAACCGATTTAACGTTTACCGTGCCCAGAGCCAGCTTTCAAACGGCTCTTGCAATCGAAAAGCGCATTGCCAAAGAAATCGGCGCCGAAGACGTGTTCGGCGATGAAAGTATCGCCAAGGTATCCGTAATCGGCGTTGGAATGAAAGATCACTCGGGGGTCGCCTCCAAGATGTTCGCCACCCTGGCCGCCGAAAACATTAACATCATATTGATCAGCACGTCGGAAATCAGGATTTCGTGCATCATCGAAGAAAAGTATACCGAACTGGCCGTAAGGGTGCTGCATACCGCCTTTGGGCTGGATACGGAATAAAAAAGATTGCGGATTGTGGATTTGGGATTGCGGATTTTTTAATGATGAAGAAATTCAGTCCCGATCAACTGATATTTGTCCTGGCCCTGGGTGTGGTGATTCTGGGGCTGACGATTTATCGTTTTTTCTATCTATTGTGAGAGACGACCCGCCGTCGTTGCGTTCGCAGCCCAACTAGGGCGCGGCATGCATGTGGCAGGGGGAAGCAAAGCGCATCGCGCCAAGCGTAAAAAGGTCCGTATATCGTGCTTCATTCGTTGACCTTCAACCCGATACCTTACACCTTAAACCCTAAACCCTTACTTTACACCTTAAACCCTATACCCCAATTTTACACCCGAAACCCATTCCGATATGCCGTGCGCCGTGCGCCGAATGCCTTGAGCCTTTACTGCTCTGCGTCGGACGCTTTGCGTTTCGTGCCGCCCTACCCCGGGTGGGCTGCAGCTCTGCTATCCGGCCCTTGAAGTTGGCTAATGGGAACCTGTTGCTGACCGGCCAGGTCCTTTTTTTCAGGTATGGCCGCTTGAGGCGGGCGGGAGCTGATTTCGTTTTTGGCCATATCGATCCAGCCCATGATGCGCTCAATCAGAGCTTCATGACGCGGATCTTTACGACCGAGATCTAAAAACCCTTCTTTATATTCCTTGATCTCATCAAGCAATTCCTGATCTTCTGTATTGCCCACCCGTCCGAAGCCGCGAATCAGTGCCGTCAGGTTCTGTACCAGATAGGTCATGTGTCCGGCGCTTTCCTTCATGCAATATACCTGCGAGCCGGGATTGCCGTAGACCTTCAGAGCACTTCGCAGAACCATGGCAGCAGTTTGGCCCCCCGCCAGCGCCAGGAAAATGTGGACCTCGCGTTCCAGGGCCAGCAGGAATCGAATCGGCAAAAGGTTTTCTTCCGTCTCATTCGCATCGAGGGCTTCAAGCAGTTTTTTGCGGATCATAATGATTTTATTTAAAAATTTGCGCTGTTCCCCATCGACCCGCCATGACGCATAGCCGGCAACTTTCCGGTCCAGTCCCACGATCACCAGAAGCACTTCTTCCGGGGTAATCTCAATGTCCATATTTATTTCTTTATTGTAAGTGCGCAGGAACTGGTTGGCCAGCATGATGGCATTTCGATCCGAAAAACTGATTGCGGAAGGGTTCATGATAAAATCCGACAACAGGAGTTTGATCGCCTTCAGGTGCTGTTGGGACTCTTTGACCAGCAGCTGGAGGGAATTTAAAAACGGCACTCGGTCCTTGTCTTCCTGTGTTTTTTTGAGAAATTCCCACAGTATCTGGAAGCTGTGTTTTTCAAAGCGCATGAAGTCAGGCACATTTTTGGCAAAGGCGGCGCGCTGGAAATTTCGACGTTTGTCAAAGCAGTTCTCAAACAGGGAAATAATTTGTTCGGCGTCCACCACCGTGATATCGAATCGCTCGGCCAGGACCTGATAATCTTCATACTCGATATTTTCATAGGGGTTGATGATGGATATGCTTCTTTTCCGATCCGTGCACCGCCCCTTGGAGACTTCGAGAACATCCAGCAGATTGATGTCGACTTCACCGATAACGGTTTCCTGTTCCCCGGACCAGAATTTGACCAAATCATCCTGCACAACCAGATCATCGAGCAGTTCGTCCGGCACCTGATCGATAGCCGTCTGCAGGGTAGCGAGCACGCTGTCCAGGATTTTCTGTCCCTTGGAATTTTTCTCCATGGTATTTAACAGGCGGGAGAGCAACTTGAACCGCTGCCCGAGAATTTTCAAATTAACCTGATTGTAATCCTGGGCAAAGACACTTTTCATCGCCAATTTGGCATGCTGCACGGATCCTTTGAAAGCGGCCTTGGCAAATTGGGCCACCCCGTGTTTGAGAACTGCAGGATCAGAATTTAAATTGGCCCGGCGGGCGGTGCTGTTGTCAAAGTTTTCAATCACGATCTCATCCGGTGCAGTTTCACCCTGGTTCATAAACATGGCCAGAGATTTATTGCTGTTGACCTCCAGCGGTGGTTTTATCAGCTTATCCCGCAGGCTTTTAACTTTAAAAAAGGTCTGATAAACACTGGAATATTGTTCTTCGGAATACTCATCATTATTGCCTGCATCCATGGGCGCTACTTTTCGAACCAGTCCCTGCATGGTCGATTCACTCAAATTGTTCAGTGCAGCCACCAGCGTCAGATTCGGATCGGGTTGATTAAATTCGTCAACAATCGGCGGCAAAGAGCATTCTTTGCCATTCTTTTCAAATGTAATCGGGGTCAGTGTTTCTGCCGCCTGGTTGTAGCACGAAAAGATCCGCATGGAGATTTGCATCATTTCCAGTGAGCGTTGAGACCGTCCGGGAATTTTCAGCGATACGTTGCTGATCGCCTGCTCTGCAAAGGCAGCAAAGGCTTTTTTGATCCGCCCCTCAAAATGCTTGAACCGAAGTCCCTGGCGTTTAATCAATTCTGAGACAACATTATAATCGACAACCTGTTCGCCAAATTGAATGATATAATCCAGTTTGGCGGAAAGATCGGTCAGGTGTGATCCGCGATAGTTAATGCGAACGGTTTTGTCGTGTCCCTGCATGCGATCGAGTTGATGCATGGTATTGATAAATTGAAGAAAGGTATCCTGTTTGGATTTCACGCCTTCCCAGTAGTGCGCATCCTGAAAGGAAGCGTTCAGAATATAGGCCAGTTCGACCATCAGGAGATGCCATCGATCCTGATTATCGGAATCTGTGGATAGGCTTCCAAGGAGCAGGTCCGATGACTGCTCAGCGGCCTCATCGATGCTGCCGATGCCTCCAAGTTGCTCAAGTAGTAATGTTGCATTATCGTTCATTCAGACCTCTTTCCGGGCAATGGGCAGGTATTCCCGTTATATTTTATTTACCATTGTGACTCCTAAAGCAGCCATATTACCATCTGAGTTATTATCGGCATTAATGTTTCGAAACTTAAGGAAATACATCGACTTTGTCATTTCTGATCATAATCGACATTGACATTCAGACCATCCTTCGATATTTGCAATTTTATTGTGCCCTTTCACTCTCAATTTATCGTTCCGGCAATTTGAGCTGTTAACCAGACCGATAAACTATTGACAGTCTCGAATTTGCCGCTTGCTAAAATCAAATAGCCATCACCCAATGTCTGGATTCAAGGAGCAGCAAATAAATGATCGCACGTGAGATTATGCAAACTATATTTCACACCCTTTCCCCCCACGACACCATCGCCGAAGCTGTCAAACATTTTCAGGAGGCGCTCGAGGATGAGCAAAAAAAAATATTCGGTCTGATGGTCACCGACGAAAGCGACCACCTGGTGGGTATGCTGTCCATGTATGATATTCTGCTGTTTATCCAACCCAAGCATGCGCACATCTGGGGGGAGATGGAAGATATCGATCCGGCGCAATTGTACGACGATCGGCTGGGTAAAGTAAAATCAATCCTGGTCGGCGACATCATGACGACTGAAGTGGTGACCATACCCCCGGATGCCCACCTGATGGTTATCGCCGATATCATGATCAAAAAACATATTCGACGCCTGCCGGTGGTAGATGGTCAGGAAATAGTCGGCATTGTCTTTGTTTCCGATGTCTTTCACCATTTGTTAAAAAAATTTTTAGTATAAGGCCGGTCGATATGGAATTGATGGGTCATTTAGTCAGCCAATTCAAAAAGCCAGCTTATTTCTTCCGGCAAAATGGTGAGGCGCAAAAGGCAGAGGGTTATGCAGGAGATCAATAGATGCCCCGGGTCGAGAAAAGAAGTGTTCTGAGCGGTATTGTAGTAAAGGAAGCCATGCGCCGGCAGGTCATCCGGCTGTCGCAAAGTGCACCCATCGACTACTGTATCAACCGCATGATTAAATACAAGATCAATTCGGTATTGCTTCTTGATGAAAAGCAGCGGCCGGCCGGGATGGCTTCTAAAACCGATGTTATGAGCGCTTTTTACGCCGGCCTGCCAATCGAGGCACCGGTTGAAAATATTATGGTCGGTCCACTGCTGTCTTGTTATCCGGACGATGAACTGGAGTCATCCCTGGACGCCATGCAGCAAAAGGGTGTCCATCGTCTATATGTACGCGGATCCGATTCCGATGAAGTTGTCGGTGTTCTGGCCTATCCGGATATCGTCGGATTGCTGTATCGCTACTGCCGGGCCTGCGACAGAGGTTTGCTGAAAGCTCGACGCCGTATGGGAGATGACCAATTCCAGCGATTAAAAATTAAAGATGTCATGACCGCTGAGGTGACCGCTTACCAGGAAAAGGACGGTCTGGCACGGGTCATTGAAGGGCTGACCGAGCATCGCATCGGTGCGGTTTTAATCGGAAATGAAGCGGGAAAAGCGGTGGGCGTAGTTTCCAAATCCGATCTGA
>Ga0209637_1000227_pt1 | contig 21820 bp, 15 predicted proteins | sample OlaalgELextract3_2_FD_187379 | JGI IMG/M metagenome (GOLD analysis project Ga0209637, IMG submission 187379) | Olavius algarvensis symbiont microbial communities from Tuscany, Italy - Type G ELBA extract 3 (SPAdes) (version 2) | ecosystem: Host-associated > Annelida > Digestive system >... | reverse complement strand
TTGGCCATTTTAGCTGATATATCCGGGGCTCAGGTAACATATATGCCCCGGATAAAATTAATCTGAGAATATCTCAAGCTTTGAAAATAATCAGAAAATTTAAGTAAAGAAAATCCGGAATTCAACACCGTGGATAATGCCGCTTTTGAGTTCGCGTTTGTACAGACTGGAATAGCCGTTGATTCAACTTTGGCTGGGCCGATAATTTCCGAGATTCTTTTCACTGACCCATCTTCACCACCTATCGACTCAATTGGGTTCACACCGTTTTCAGTTTTCCTTCCGTCAGGTTCTTTTGATGATGTTTTTGCGGCTGTTTCTGCTGATGGATCGACCGCAAACTTCGTGCCCATTCCCAGCACAGCTTGGCTTTTCACCTGCGGTCTTATTGGTTTAATGGGTTTAAGAAAAAAGCGACAACGTTAATCTATTACAGCTACTAAAGTTGAAAGCAGGGCGTGGGGCAACCCTGCTTTTTCTTTTTCGCAACTTATACCTTCTGCTTTAACCAACTATCTCATGCCCATCTCAGTACTGACGGTTCCCACAATAACCAACTATCTATGGCTCTGATTTTTTACAGATACCGTAAACATCTTTTTTCGTTTAACAGAAAAAATAGGTGTCAAATCTTCATTAGTGATTAATTATTGACAAACTGGCTGTGAATCGGTTAAAAAAAAGTATGGCACGAGCATGGCGGATAGAATATGAGGGGGCTCTTTATCACGTTTTATCACGAGGCAATGAAAAACAGGATATCGTAATCACTGACGAAGACCGGAAACTTTTTTAAGCACTTTGGGTGAGATGGGTAAACGGTTTGAGATAGACATTTTTGCCTACGTTTTGATGGACAACCACTATCACCTGTTATTTCGAACGAATCGCGCAAACTTATGCAGGAGCATGCAGTGGTTTGGCGCCACCTACACCAAGAGATTTAACCTGCGCCACAATCGTAGTGGCCATTTATTTCAGGGTCGCTATAAAAATATGCTGGTACAAAACGATGCCTATCTATTGCAGCTTTCCTATTATATCCACCGCAATCCACTGAAAGCCGGAATGGTTAGGCGAGTAGCAGACTATAAGTGGAGTAGCTACAGAGCATACGCATATGGCAAAAGCCATCAGAATTGGTTGAACACAAACGTGATTTTATTGCAATTTGCTAATGTGGATGACAAACACCAAGCTTACCGAGAATCTATGCAAAAATATTCTAAAGAGGAACAGGGTACATGGGAAGATCTGCGCCACGGTATATTTGTAGGAACCGAAAAGTTTGTGAAAAAAATAAAAAAGCGATATCTTCCAGATATACCCCATAGGGAGCTGCCTCACCAAAAGCAGGTAACCAAGAGCGTAAATCTTGAAAAAGTACTTTCAAAGGCAGCCGGCATATTAAAATGTGACATGGCACTCTACCGTAATTCAGCTAGAATTTCAAAATCATCTAAATTGGACCGCGATTTGCTGATTTATATTGCCTGGCAGTTGGGAGTGGCTACCAATCAGCAAATTGGCGAAAAATTCGGACTAACCTATTCATCGGTAAGTCAGCGGGCAAGAGTGATAAAGGAAAATCTAAAAAAAGATAAAACGTTGGCAAGAAAATACCAACACCTTAAATCACTAATGAAGATTTGACACCATAGTTTTCTTGAGAAAGAAGATGGGTAAATTTTAGAATTTGGCATGCGCCTTTTTACGGCTAAATCAAATTTGCATTAAGAAATGAGCAGTGGATCACGGCGCGTTATTTTGACAGCCATTTAACTTTATTCATTCTTCATTTCCTCAGTACCCGATTCGGCAATATCTTCCATCCCTGATTGCTACAGTCGGACCTCCGCTAGTATCTCCAGATGATTCTGCATAATATCCCGTTCAGTGAATTCGTAAAATTCCCGCTTTATCTAAATTGAAGCGTCCATTATCGCAATGGCGTTTAATAATAAAATTTTTTGCTCACAATTAAATACAAAAAGCATTGATTTAATTTTTTTGTAAATATATGTTGACAAGTAAATACGTTTGTATTATGTTGAATTTAAATTTGTTGTTGAATGGTAAAAATGATATACTTCAAAACTTAGGAGCAAATTATGTCTTCAAAGACGATCCCGATCAGTGCACGAGTCTCCCATGAGGATGCTGAATTTATAAGCCAGCTTCAAATAAACGGAGCAACTACGCCCAGTGATAAGCTTCGGGCGATTATTGCGGAAGCCAGACGGCAAAGATCAAGAACTAAGGATTATCGTGGCTGCTTTCAGATGATTCAGGAGCTGATAATGCCCGTTATTGAGACAATTAGGCAAGTTGAACTTGATCACCACGAGCATTCTGAATTAATCACGCGCTCTGCCGAGTGGTTGCCGGATGCACTGGCTTATATCGTTTCATCCGCTCCGCAAAATTTGGACGACAACTCTGCTGAAAAAATACACCGTCTGGAACAGGGGCTTGCAGACCGTGTATTTGGGCTGATTGAATCTGTTCTACAGATGGGAATTACGAAAAGGTGTCCCTGTTATGACACTGATACCGTATCGCAAAGGGTGGAGCCGATCCTTGAGTTAGCTCAAGTAATTGAAAGTACCTCAATTAGAACGAAAAAGGAGGGTGCCAAATGAAAGAAAGCCTAATAGGTCGAGTCGGACGCATTATCAGCGGCAGTTTCAATTCACTCATTGATGCTATCGAAAACGTCGCACCTGAAACCGTAATGTCAGAAGCCATTCGTGAAATTGACACTGCGATCGATGATGTACGGGTTGAACTGGGCCGAGTGGTGGCCGGTAAACATCTCGCAAATTCACGTTTAATGGAAGAAAACCGTAAGCACGAAGATCTCAGTGAAAAAATCGAACTTGCGATAAAACAAGCCCGGGACGACCTGGCCGAGGCGGCTATTTCCAGACAAATTGATATTGAAGCGCAGATTCCAGTACTCGAGGCCACGATTAGTGATTGCGCCAACAGTGAAAAGGAATTAGAGGGTTATATTTCGGCCTTGCAGGCCAAAAAAAGAGAAATGCAAGAGGACTTGCGCCAGTTTCGCGAAAGCATGACGGAAACGATCACCTCTTCATCTTCTATCTCAAACTCCGGCATCGAAGTTTCCGGTGATGTTGATAGAAAGGTTGCCAAAGCTGAATCCGCTTTCGAACGAATCGCTGAAAAAGCAACCGGGATTCCCGGTGGCGGACACACGGCTGATCGCCAAACCGCCACCAAGCTGGCTGAGCTGGAAGAGATCGCCCGCAAGAATCGAATCCAAGAGCGGCTCGCCGCCATAAAAGGTAATGTGCAGGAAAAATGATCAATTTTTTACTAGCCGGCCAAAACATGCCTTTTACTGTGGCGCTGACGGTAATGCTCATCATTGCCTTCTTAGAGGGAGTTTCCACCTTGCTGGGTGCGGGTATTTTCAGTTTCATTGACTCCCTGTTGCCGGAGCTTGATATCGATGCTGATGTCGATGCTGATATCGATAGTCCGGATTTTGAATCTTCCGGGCTATTTTCAAGATTGTTCAGCTGGCTTCGTATCGGGGAGGTTCCCGCAATCATGCTGCTGGTCATTTTTTTAACTGCATTCGGCTTGATTGGCCTGGGTCTTCAATCGTTCGCCCAGAAAACTCTGGGAAGCCTATTGCCCGGATCTTTTGCTTCGATACCCGCAGTGCTGTTAGGTTTCCCGATTGTCAGACTTTTGGGGGGCATCCTGGGAAAGATCATGCCAAAAGATGAGACAGAGGCCGTTGCGGAAACCAGCTTTATTGGACGGATCGCAGTTATTACCCTGGGCAATGCCAGTCCTGGAAAGCCTGCCGAGGCGAAATTGAGTGATCAATTCGGTCAGGCCCATTACGTAATGGTTGAGCCGGACGAACCCGATGAGCGGTTTGAAAGTGGCACGCAGGTTGTGCTGGTTAGTCAACAGGGGGCTATTTTCAAGGCGATTCGAAATAAAAGCGATGCATTGGTGGATGATTGATGCCTTAAATGATCGATGTTGAAATAACCGGGGAGGGATATCTCAATGGTGTATAATTTTGTTAATATTCTGATTATTGCCGGCCTTATCGTCGTCGCGCTGATTGTACTGGGTCTTATATTGGCACGGCTTTACAAGCGTTCATCCAAGGAAATATCATTTGTGCGGACCGGCTTTCGGGGACAAAGAGTCATTATGAATGGTGGCGCCCTTGTATTTCCCGTTTTGCATGAAGTTATTCCGGTGAACATGAATACATTGCGATTGGAGGTGCGGCGCGCCAATGATCAAGCGTTGATTACCCGCGATCGTATGCGGGTTGACGTGACAGCGGAATTTTATGTTCGCGTCAAACCCACTGAAGATTCGATCGCAAATGCGGCCCAAACTTTAGGCATGAAAACCATAAACCCGGATGAGCTGAAACAACTGGTCGAGGGTAAGTTTGTGGATGCCTTGAGAGCTGTGGCGGCCGAAATGGCCATGGAAGAACTGCATGAGCAGAGGGTCGATTTTGTGCAGAAAGTACAACAGGCCGTTTCAGAGGATTTACTTAAAAACGGTTTGGAGCTTGAATCGGTTTCCCTGACCGGCCTGGATCAGACCAGCAGGGAATTTTTTAATCCTGACAATGCATTTGATGCGGAAGGTCTGACCAAACTCACCGAAGAAATTGAAGAGCGGCGCAAAAAACGCAATGATATCGAACAGGACACGGAAGTGGCCATCGGGAATAAAAATCTTGAGGCAGAGCGCAAAAAACTCGAGATAAACCGGGACACAGAGTATGCAACGCTCGAGCAGCAAAGAGAAATCGAGATACGCCGCGCGGCGCAATCTGCCGAAATTAAACGCGAGCAAGCCGAGAAAAAACGTGAAGCCGAGCAAGCAGAGATAGAGGCGACCCAGAAAGTTGACATGTCCAAAATATCCGCCGAACGGATGGTCGAAGAAGAACGAATCGAAAAAGATCGCCAGCTGCGAGAAAAGGATATTTCAAAGGCCAAGGCCATTGAAACTGCTGAAATCGAACGCCGCAAAACAGTTGAACTGGCTGAGCAGGATCGTGCCATTGCGATTGCTGAAAAGTCGAAAGCCCAATCTGAAGCCCAGGCGGAAGCGGATCGTGCCAAGGCCGTAGCGGTGAAAGAGGAAGAGGTGGTTGTTACGGTCCGGGAGACAGAAAAAGCAGAACGCAGCAAGGCGGTCGAACTGGTACAGGCACGGCAGAATGCCGAACGCGAAGCCATTAAAATAAAAGTGGCCGCCGAGGCTGAAAAATCTGCCGCGCAAGATCAGGCGGAAGCTGTTCGAACTGTGGCCAATGGCGATGCCGATAAGCAGCGCATTCAGGCTGAAGGCGAAGCCGCGGCTGAAAAGCTGCGGGCCGATGCAGCGGAAAAACGCTATGCCGTCGATGCGCAAGGAAAACGGGCCCTAAACGAATCACACAACATTCTATCCACCGAGCAGATTGCAATGCAAATTCGGATGGCTTTAATCAAATATCTTCCCGACATCATTCGTGAGAGTGTTAAACCGATTGAGAAAATCGACGGTATTAAAATTATTCAAGTCGATGGTTTACGCGGTGGAAACTCGATGCCGACTGAAGGCGCTGAAGCGACGACCGGTAGTTTGGCCGACCAGGTGGTAAACGGTGCCCTGCGCTACCGTTCCCAGGCACCGCTTATCGATTCTTTGCTGGCTGATATTGGATTAAGTGCCGGAGATATCAATGGCTTGACAAGTGTTATCAAGCCCAATCGGGATGCTGCCCCGGAAGTTACCAAGGAAGTTGCCAAGGAAGTTGCCAAACCGAGCCAGCCCGTCGGCCAAAAACTGCCAGAAAAAAAACAATAAAAAATAATTAGTGCTCATCCGAATTCCACAAAAGCGGAAGAAGATAGGGTCATTGCCGGATGGAAACCCATTCGTTTTAAAACCTTCAGCAGGGCGTTGGGCTTGTGAATAGCCGGCGCCCTTTTTATATCAGCCTCCCGCTGTGATGCCCTGCTCATACTTTAAAAAAAAGCCGGGTTTCCTCCAGGGTTTCTGATTTGTGGGCTATCCTGTTTCATCAAATAATTGACCCGAAATGATTGCTTGACATTTGATTTTACCCAGGCTATTTTCTCCATCAGTTGATGGAAACAACTATTGGAAATATGTCGATGTAAAACCTGAATTTTGCAGGAGTTGGGGACTTTCACATTTCCATTAATTATTGTGCAAGATTTAGGTAAAATTATGCCGAGCTTATAAGGAGGGCAGTTAATGCCTTCACGCCTTGAAAGGGCCCGTAAAGATCCCAATTCGATGAAGGCCAAAATCCTGGCAGCTGCACGCAGAATTTTCGGTGAATTCGGTTACAACGATACCACCACCCGCATGATCGCCAAGGATGTGGGCATCGATATCTCAACGCTCTACTATCACTGGGGTGAAAAGCAGGATTTATATGAAGCCGTGCTTGTGGATGTCGGCGATGAAATCCAGCAAAAATTAATTGACATCGAACACCATGTCGGCGGTCAATCACTGGGCCGGCGCCTTGAAGTCGCCCTGGACATGATGTGTGATTTCCTCTTTTCCCATCCGGAAGTCCCAAATTTAATTCTCTTCGGCTATTTTAACAAAACTCGCCACGGCGTCACCCTTGATATCAAAATGTCCGAACATATTGCCAACATCGCGGTTGCCATGGGTCTGGCGCAGGACAAAAAGAAAATTTCGATTCAGGCCCAGGCCCGAATCCTGGCGGTCTGGAATACGGTTTTAAATTTTATATCCGGTGAAAATTTTTTCCGTCCGATGCTGGACACCAACCACGAAGACTATGTTAACGTCGTCAAGGAAACCTTAAAATTTATTCTGGTACCGGCGTTCACAGCTGACAAAACCGGCTAAACTGGAAAATGCCTAAAGTGCTCTAAAATGCCTAAAATTATGGTGTCGCTGCGCCCCATCTTTTTTATGAAAACTCAAAATTGGAAAATGTACAAGAATAGATCCAATAGAAATAATTTTAAGGTCGCCTTGATTTCAATTTTATATATTCGACAGAATTCCTCAATTTTAGGCATTTTAGGCAATTTGTAATTTTAGGCATTAATAAGTAAGCATTTTGCCGTGTATGTATATAAAACAACTATACGAGTAACTAATGATAAATAACAATTAACCAAACAATGGGGAGGGACGAACATGGCGCTCAACCTTGATGCGATCGGTAAAAAGATCGGTCCGTTCACCAAGGATTATACCTGGAAAGACGCCGTCCTTTATGCGCTGGGAGTTGGGGCGGGTTTTTCCGATCTGGACTATTGCTATGAAAAAGACCTCAAGGTCATACCCAGCTATGGCATCACCACCTTGTATGATTTCATGCCCGAGCTGGCAGCTACCAGCAATGTCAATTTGGCCGGGGTTTTGCACGGTGAGCAGGAATTGATATTTCATAACCCGATTCCGCCCGAAGGCACCTTAACCACGGAAGGCACCATTACCCATTGTTATGACAAAGGCTCGGAAAAGGGCGCGCTGGTGGTGGCTGAATTTGAAACCACTCATTCCAACGGGGATAAACTGTTTACCAGCATTGTCACCGTTTTTTCGCGCCTGGACGGCGGATTTGGCGGAGAGAACGCTCCCGCCAAAGACGTTGAATTTCCCGAGCGGGAGCCGGATTTCGTGGTTGATGGAAAGCCAACCGAAGATCAACCCTTGATTTACCGGCTTTCCGGCGATGTCTTCCAGCTCCATGTCGACCAGGATTTTGCCGAAATGGCAGGGTTTGAAAAACCGATCATGCATGGCCTGTGCACTCACGGTTACGCCTGCCGTGCGCTGATTGACAGCTTCGTTGCCGGGCAGCCGGAAAAGGTCCGGCGCTTGGATTGCCGCTTTAAAAGACCGCTGTATCCGGGAATGCCCATCAAAACGGTCATCTGGCAAACCGACGAAGGCCAGGCGTTGTGGAAAGTCATTAACGTGGAGACCCAGGAGGTCGTGATCGACAACGGCATTTTTGAATACGGCGACATTCCCAAAACAGAAATCCGCTTTGCGGATCGAGTGGCGATCGTTACCGGGGCCGGGGCCGGCCTGGGCCGCATCTACGCCCTGGAACTGGCCAAACGCGGCGCCAAAATCGTCGTCAATGATCTGGGTGGTGCGCGGGATGGTTCCGGTGATGGTTCCAAGGGGCCGGCTGATGAGGTGGTCGATGAGATCAATGCTTTGGGCGGTGAGGCCGTGGCCAACTACGACAGTGTGGCGACGGTCGAAGGCGGCGAGGGCATTGTCAAAACCGCGCTGGACGCCTTTGGGTCCGTTGACATCCTGATCAACAACGCCGGTATTCTGCGCGACAAAAGCTTTTTGAAAATGGAGCCGCAAAACTGGCATGTCGTGCTGGACGTGCATTTAAACGGCGCCTACAACGTATCGCGTCCGGCATTTGCCGTCATGAAAGAAAAAGGGTACGGCCGCATTCTGATGACCACCTCGGCCGCCGGACTTTACGGCAATTTCGGCCAGACCAATTACACTGCCGCCAAAATGGGATTGGTGGGTTTGATGAATACCCTGAAGCTGGAGGGTGAGAAGTACAATATCAAGGTCAATACAATTGCACCGGTGGCCACTTCGCGTCTGACCGAAGACATTTTGCCCCCTGATTTTCTGGACAAATTAAAACCGGAGCTGGTGGCGCCGATGGCGCTGTACCTGGTTTCGGAGCAATGCCCGGTAAGCGGCAACATCTACAATGTCGGCATGGGATGTGTCAACCGGGCGGCGATCCTGACCGGCCCGGGAGCGGTTGTCGGGGACAGCCGGCAAATTCCGACGCCCGAGCAGATCCTGGCACAGTGGCAAAAAATTTCCTCCCTCAAAGACGCCAAAGAATATCATAGTGTGACAGACCAGATCGGAGACCTGCTGACGGCCTTTTCGCAGCCGGCCGCGGCCGCCGCCGAATCCGGCCATGGATTTTCGGCAGTTTCCGAAGTGTTTGATGCCATGCCGGAGGCCTTTGCGGCGGATGCTGCCGCCGGGGTGGATATTATTTTTCAGTACATTATTTCCGGTGATGGCGGCGGTGACTGGTTCAGTACCATCGAGAGCGGAAATTGCCGGGTAGATGCCGGTACCCATGAAAAGCCGGGTTGCACCCTGAAAATGAGTGATTCGGATTTTCTCGATTTAATGAACGGCAAGCTACCGGCCATGCAGGCCTACACCTCGGGCAAACTTAAAATAGAGGGCGACATCATGAAATCACAACTGATCGAAAAACTCTTTAAATTCAGCTTTTGATGCAACCCTGAATCATTCTTAAATATGATAGAATTTCTTACTTAACCAGGGGGTAAGTGAATTAGCAAAATTGACTATTTTATAGTTTGGATGGCCGGCTGAATTAATTTTCAATCTGCAATCCGCATTCTGAAATCCGCAATCAAATAGAGGAGACAATAAAGATGATCGGCATTACTTCTTACGGCGCATATATTCCGCGGTTGAGATTGGATCGGATGGCAATCTTTCAGGCCATGGGCTGGTTTGCACCGGCGATTATGATGGTTGCCCAGGGCGAGCGGTCCATGTGCAACTGGGATGAAGATTCAATTACCATGGCGGTGGCTGCCTCCCGTGATTGCCTCAAGGGTATGGATAAAGAAAGCCTCGATGCCCTGTATTTGGCCTCTACAACGTTACCTTTTGCCGACCGGCAAAATGCCGGCATTGTGTCGGCAGCGCTCAATCTCAGAGATGATTTTATCACGGCCGATTACACCGCTTCCCAAAAGGCTGCGACCACCGCTCTGATTACTGCCTTTGATTCAGTGTCAGGAGGTGCGAGAAATAATATCCTGGTGACGGCCAGTGACCGGCGCGAGACCAAAACCGCTTATTTTTATGAAATGTGGTTTGGTGATGGGGCCGCTTCACTGATGGTGGGAGATACCGATGTGATTGCCGAGTACAAGGGCTCTTACTCCTTGTCCGCTGATTTTGTCGACCACTATCGGGGCGCAGACAAAAAATACGATTACGTCTGGGAAGAGCGCTGGACCCGGGATGCGGGCTATGGAACCTTCATTCCCCAGGCGGTCAAAGGTCTTTTTGACAAACTGGGGATCACAATGGATGATGTCGACAAACTGGTGTATCCCTGCTTTTTTAAAGGCGATCACCGCAAAATCGCCAAGGGACTCGGGGCCGATCCTGAAAAACTGGCGGACAATATGCATGAGGTCTGCGGTGAGACCGGCACGGCCCACTCTTTTCTGATGTTCATTTCGGCACTGGAACAGGCCAAACCCGGCGATCGCATCCTGATGTGCGGGTTTGGGCAGGGTGCCAATGCGTTGTATTTTGAGGTGACTGAAAATATTACCAAATTGCCCGGACGCAAAGGGGTCGCCGGGTCACTGGCCAATAAGAAGTCCGTCGACAACTATCTTAAATGGCTCAAGTTCAGGGACTTAATCAAAACCGAAATGGGAATCCGGGCCGAGGCACCGACGCAAACGGCCACCACGGTCTTGTGGCGCAAAAATAAAATGATCCTGGGGTTGATCGGCGGCAAGTGCCGGGAATGTGACACGCCGCAGTTTCCCAAATCCGATGTTTGTGTTAACCCCGATTGCGGCGCTTTTTACAGCCAGGATAATTATGAATTTTCAGATGTTGAGGCCAAAGTCAAAACCTTCACCGGCGATTTGCTGGCTGTATCGGTTGATCCACCGGCGATTTACGGCATGGTTCAGTTTGATGGCGGCGGCCGCCTGGTGGCTGACTTTACCGACTGCGAGCTGGATGACATAAAAGTCGGGCTTCCGGTCAGCATGGAATTTAAGTGCAAAAGCTTTGACAAGGAACGCGGATTTGTCAATTATTTCTGGAAAGCCGTTCCCGTGCCGGGGGCTGCCGCAGCAATGGACACCATGCGTTTTGATGACCGCGCTGCAATTGTGACCGGTGCCGGTGCAGGACTTGGCCGAGCCTATGCCATTGAATTGGCAAAGCGCGGTGCCAGGGTTGTGGTCAATGATCTGGGCGGTGCCCGCGATGGCAGCGGAAAAGGCTCAGTCGCTGCAGCCGACCAGGTTGTTGAAGAAATCAAACAGCTGGGCGGGGAGGCGGTTGCCAATTACGACAATGTCGCCTCACCGGAAGGGGGTGAGCGTATCGTCAAAGCGGCCCTGGATGCATTTGGCCGCTTGGATATCCTGATTAATAATGCCGGTATTTTACGCGACAAGAGCTTTTTGAAGATGGAGCCGGAAAACTGGACAGCAGTTATGGATGTTCATCTAAACGGCGCCTACCACGTAACCCGGCCGGCCATGGCGCTGATGAAGGAAAACGGCTATGGCCGCATTGTCATGACGACCTCGGCCGCCGGCCTTTACGGCAATTTCGGTCAGACCAATTATTCGGCGGCTAAAATGGCTCTGGTCGGTTTGATGAACACCTTGAAGCTTGAAGGCAAAAAGTACAACATCAAAGTCAACACCATCGCTCCCATAGCGGCCTCCCGACTTACCGAAGATGTCATGCCGCCGGATCTTTTTGAAAAATCAAAGCCGGAATTCGTCGTGCCCATGGTGTTGTCTCTTTGCAGCGAAGCCTGTCAAGAAACCGGCAGCATTTTCAACAGCGGCATGGGCTATTTTAACCGGGCGGCGGTCTTCACGGGTCCTGCCACCCAACCGGGCGACCCTCAAAACCCGCCCACCCCCGAACAAATTCACGAAAACTGGCAGAAAATCAATTCGCTGGAAGGTGCCCGGGAGATGGAAGATGCCAATGCCGGAATATTTGCGCTCATCATGCCGCCCGCTGAAGCGACGGGTGCCGGGGAACAATCCCCTGAGACCGGCGGCGGTGTCCAGGCAGTTTTTGATGGCATGATTGACGGCTTCAAGGCGGATGCCGCTGCCGGTATCGACGTGGTATTCCAATTCAATATATCCGGCGAAGGCGGTGGCGACTGGTACAGTGTCATCAAAGATGGTACCTGCAGCATTGAATCGGGCTCCCACGATAAACCGGCCTGTACCATCAAGATGGCGGCCGCAGACTTTCTGGCCATGATGGGCGGAAAGCTGCCGGCCATGCAGGCCTTTACATCCGGTAAGCTGAAGATTGAAGGGGATCTGATGAAGAGTCAGTTGTTAGAAAAGCTGTTCCTTCATAACGATCCCTAATGGTCTCAAACAGCATCCGATTCCGGCGGCGATCATTCACTCCGCTACAATTGGGGCTTTACGCGGGAAACTTCCCGACACCTTGACTATTGATCTCATAAACCAGTTAACTATTTAATAAATTTTTTAACTAATTTTTCCGGAGGAAAAATTATGGCCACAGGAATAAAAGATAAAGTAGCAATCATCGGGATGGGCTGCACCCGCTTTGGCGAGCGCTGGGACATGGGTGCCGAAGAATTAATGGTGGAAGCCTTCAAAGAGTGCATCGAAGATGCCGGAATCGAGAAAAAAGAAATCGGGGCCGCCTGGCTGGGAACCTGTTTTGAAAGCATTAATGTCGGGCGCAGTGCGCTGCCGTTGTCATTGACGCTGCGGCTGCCGAATATTCCGGTAACCCGTGTTGAAAATTTCTGTGCTACCGGCACCGAAGCTTTTCGAGGGGCCTGCTATGCAGTTGCATCCGGCGCCTATGATATTGCCCTGGCGATGGGGGTCGAAAAACTCAAAGACACCGGATACGGCGGCCTGCCCAGTTTTGTGGGATCTGATTCGGGAAGTTTAAGCTGGCAATGGTTTCCCAACATGACTGCTCCCGGTGCATTTGCTCAACTGGCCAGCGCCTATGCCGCCAAATATAAAATTCCGGACCGGGATATAAAACGTGCCATGGCCCACGTGTCGGCCAAAAGCCACGCCAACGGTGTATTGAACCCCAAAGCCCATTTACGCAAAGCCGTGACCGAAGACCAGATCATGGCGGCTCCCATCATTGCCCATCCCCTGGGATTATTTGACTGCTGCGGGGTCAGTGATGGTGCTGCCTGTGCCATCGTTGCGACACCCGAAAAAGCCAAAGAACTCGGCAAAAAAGATTTTATAAGCGTCAAGGCGCTTCAGCTGGCACTGAGCAGTGGGGAAGAGATGGGATACAATGATTGGGATGGGGACCATTTTGTCACCACCAGTCAGTGCAGTACGAAAGCGTATAAAGAAGCCGGGATCACCAATCCCAAAGAGGAGATCAGTATGATGGAGGTTCACGATTGTTTCTCCATCACGGAATTGGTTACCATGGAAGATCTGCATATTTCCGAAAGAGGGCAGGCCTATCAGGATGTAATGGACGGCATGTTTGACCGGGATGGCGAGACGCCCTGCCAGGTGGACGGCGGATTAAAATGCTTCGGCCATCCGATCGGTGCATCGGGCTTAAGAATGCTGTATGAAATGTATCTTCAGTTCTACGGCCAGGCCGGAGAACGTCAGATCGAAGATCCCAGATTCGGGTTGACCCACAACCTGGGCGGGTTCCCGGCCATGAATGTCTGCAGCATATCGATTGTTGGAAAATACGATCAAAAATAGGCCCACGGCTCAAGGCGCACGGCACAGGGAGAAAAGCAAAGGAGTGGTAAGAATATATTGGTAGAAGGTATAAGGTATAGGTCAAAGGAAAAGGAGATATGACGATTGGCTCAATCGATGAAAGTATGATCTCCTTTTCCGAGGTTCGTCGTTAACCTTAAACCCTATACCTTACACCGTCTGCTTTATCGAATAGAGCAGTTTAACCCTTGAGGATTTTTTTCTATGGAAATACTCAATTTCACCGAAGAGCATAACCAGTTCCGTGATCGCTTGAAGGATTTTCTGGTCGAAGAAGTAACTCCTTTTGGTGATCAGTGGGAAGAAGATAAGATCGTGCCCAAAAGCGTTTGGCAAAAAATGGGACAGGGCGGATTTTTATGCACTGATGTTGCTGCCGAATACGGTGGAATGGGGGGGGATTTTTTGTATTCCCTGATCGTGGCGGAAGAGATGACTAAAACCTGGATCACCGGACTGGCAACTCCCCTGCACAGTGATATCGTCGTCCCCTATATCAGTTCTTTTGGATCTGAAAAGCTTAAACAAAAATATCTGCCCGGCTGTGTATCAGGCGATATCGTCACGGCGGTGGCCATGACGGAACCGGGGGCGGGCAGCGATCTTGCAAGCATAGCAACCACCGCCGTGGAGGAGGAAGATGAAGTTGTCATCGACGGCTCCAAGACATTTATTTCCAATGGTTTAAACGCCGATCTGGTCGTGGTTGCCGCCAAAGACCCTGCAGTCGAAAATCCCTATGAGGCACTTTCTCTTTATGTAGTTGATAGCCAAACACCAGGGTTCTCAACCGGCCGTCATCTGGAAAAAATGGGAATGTGGAGCCAGGATACGGCTGAGCTGTTTTTTTCCAAATGTTGCATCCCCAAAAAGAATCGTCTCGGTGAAAAGGGGATGGGGTTTTTGATGCTGATGGATAAGCTTCAGCAGGAACGGCTGATGTGTGCAATTATGGCCGTGACAGGTGCCGAGCGCATTCTGGAATGGATTACGGATTACTGTAAGCAGACATCTGTTTCTGGAAAGCCCCTTGCTAGATCCCAGGTAGTGCAGTTTGCGCTGGTGGAAATGACGACGGACGTCAAGCTTGGTCGTACCTATGTCGAAAAGCTGATCGCCGATCACATGGAAAAAAAAGAGATCATTGCTGATACTTCAATGGCCAAGTACTGGACGACCGAGATGCTGAATCGGTTAGCCAATCGTGCCCTGGATTTGTGCGGCGACTTTGCCATGTCGGAAAAATGTCCCATCGTCAGAGCCTGGCGCGATGCCAAAATCATGACGATTTTTGCCGGGACAAACGAGATAATGAAGAACATAGCGGCCAAATTCATGGGACTTTGAGGAATTCGGAAGGCGGAAGTGGGAATGATTAAGCATAGGGCATGGCGCATAGCGTATAGAACACTGAGGACAGAGGTCAGATGGCAGAAGTCAGAAAACTGAGGTATTTTCCTTTCACGAATCAACCAATCAACTATTCAACTAATCAACCGGGCTTGCAGGACGCAACATCGATGATTGAAATTAAATCTATAATTTTGCTCAATTAATTGACGAGATAGGAGACAATATGCAAGCATACGACGTTGTCGTCATCGGCGCCGGCAATGGTGGGCTTACCGCGGCCGCGAAGCTGGCGCAGGAGGGATTAAATGCTTTGCTGCTGGAGCGGCACAACATTCCCGGCGGAGCGGCCACTAGCTTTTGTCGCGGGCGGTTTGAATTCGAGGTGGCGCTGCACCAGTTGAGCGGTCTGGGAACCCCGGACAAACCCGGTCTTTTGCGGCTGCAGCTGGATAAGCTGGGCGTGATGGATGATCTGGAGTTTGTCGAGATTTCTGATTTCTACCACGTTGCCACACCTGATGGATTTCGGATCACCCTCAAAACGAATCGTGAAGAAACCATCGCGGTGCTCAAAGACCAATTCCCCCATGAAAAAGACGCCATCCAGCGGTATTTTGATTTAATGGCAAGCTATGCCAATGATATGGTCGGTGCCTTCATCTTCAGAGATCCCGAGCCATCGCGTGAAAAATATCCCAACCTCTATCAATATGCACTGCGCAACTCCAAAGAAATCCTGGATGAATATTTTTCAGATCCGTTGTTGAAGGCGGTGCTTTCGGTTTACTGGGGGTACATCGGTGTACCGCCGACCCGACTGGCATTTGCCTATCTCTCGATGATTTTGTTCCAGTATATGGAGTTTAAACCCTATCATGTGAAGGGCGGTTCCCAGGCCATATCAAATGCTATATTAAATAAGTTTATATCAAACGGTGGAAGCGCGCGCTTTAACTGCGGCGCCAAAAAAATTATTGTTGATGACGGCCAGATAAAGGGCGTGATTACCGATGATGATGACGAGGTCACGACCCGATATGTTGTTTCCAATATTTCTCCGATCGCCACCTATAACCATCTGATGGACCCCGAACACATTTCGCAGGATGTGTCGGTCGAGATGAAAAGCCGCAATCTGAGCACATCGGCGTTGACCATGTTTATTGGGTTTGACTGTGGGCCTGAACAGTTGGGCATTACAGAGTCCACCAATTTTTTGATGAGCTCCACCGATATTTCGGACGGTCTCTTCGACCGAATGAACCGGCTGGATATTAAAGACGAGCTGATGGTTCTGAGCTGCTATGATGTCACGGATCCTGAATTCTCGCCCGCCGGTACCTGCCAGGCGAATGTGGTGACATTAAAATACGGTGAGCCCTGGCTGCGAATTCCCCCACGGCAGTATCATGATGTAAAATTTCGCTGCGCGGATGCCATGCTTAAGCGGATATACGAAATATACCCGGAGGCCAAAAATCATGTGGAAGAAGTGGAAGTGGGTACCCCGCTGACCCATATGCGCTATCTCGGTCATCCGCTGGGTGCGATCTATGGTTATGAAATGCTGACCAAGGATTCTCTCTTTTTCCAACCGGGACGCCACTCTCCGATCAACGGACTCAGTTTCGTCGGGGGGTGGGCCGGTGACAATGGATTTGAGCCGACGCTGCGATCGGGTATATCGGCCGCAAAGTCGATAATCAGGAGGATGGGGCAGGATAAGAATAATTTTACTAATATGTCATCTTAAGGTGTCAGGTGTCAGGAACTTCGCTGATCGCTGAAGGTATGTCTCCTTTGGAGGGCGGCCAGTTCGATCAATAAGAAATATTGAACGTCGAACATCGAATGAATGAATTTAGTTTTTTTTAAAAAATGACAGAGCAAAGCGAAACCAAAAATATTCAATCTTCAATTGTAATGGGTTGGCAAGGATCTTCTTATTTGAGCCAAGCAAGTACCTTGAACCCTCTCGGGAGGATGTTATGAGGAAGGGAATCTGGCAGGAATTCGACGGATACCAGGATATTGCTGAGGAAATCAAAGTGAGCAGAAAGCTGGGCGGAACGGCATCTGCGGCGGTGATTGCCGCAGAGGAATACATTCGTCAATTGCATCCCGAGCGCCTGGAACTGTATGTCTCGGATATCATTGAGGAGACGCCGTCCACTAAAACATTGCGCCTGGTTTCCAAGGATAACTATCTCCCGCCTTTTCTGGCCGGTCAATACATTGCCCTTTTTCTTGAAATCGGCGGTATTCGCACGAGCCGCCCCTACAGTATATCATCTCAGCCCAATCAAGTCGGATATTATGATATAACCATCCGGCGGGTTGAAAATGGACTGGTTTCCAACTATCTGCTCGATGAAGTCAAACGCGGCGATGCGCTGATCAGTTCGGGTCCGGCCGGTAATTTCTATTTCAATCCGCTCATTCACAAAAAGACCACAGTCTGTATTGCCGGCGGCAGCGGGATTACGCCGTTTATGAGCATGATCCGGCAGATTGTTGAATGCGGTTTGGATCGCACGGTATATCTATTTTACGGCAGCAAAACGGCAGATGATACAATTTTTGGCGATGAGATTACGCGCCTTGCGGAAAGATTTGAAAATATTCATTACATACCAGTCATTGAAGAGCCGGCCGAAGAATACGACGGTGCCTGTGGATTCATTACCCGTCAGGTATTACGCGAAGTACTGGAGAATATTGAAGATAAATCTTTTTTTATCTGCGGACCCCAGGGCCTCTACGATTTTTGTCTGCCCCAGGTGCAAGACCTCGGGGTGCCAAGGCGTAAAATCAAGCAGGAAATGTACGGTGCACCCCCCAATATCCAGGAGTATCCCGGCTGGCCCGCAGACATTCACCCGGAGGATGCATTTTCGGTAAGTGTCAGGAATGGAAAGCCGATAAAAGCCAGAGCGGGAGAGACGCTGCTGTCGGCATTGGAGAAAAATGAAATCCGGCTGCCCTCACTGTGCCGATCCGGCGAATGCAGTATGTGCCGGGTCAAAATCCTGTCCGGCAAAGTATACCAGCCGGCAGGCGTTCCGGTCAGAAAATCCGACCGGCAGTTCGGCTACGTGCATTCGTGTATGGCCTTTCCGATCAGCGATCTTGAAGTTTTAATATAGGAAAAAGGAGAAAGGCTAAAGGAGAAAGGTACCAGGCTAAAGGCGCAAGTCGTTCGGCACAGCGTTCAGGTCTCAAAGCTCAAAGTTGAGGTGGAATGTGTAAAATTTACTGCTTCGAATTGTGGATTCATTAATGAACTTGAATCATAAGCGCTAGGTATTAAAATCAATGACCAGCTTTTACCTTCAATCAATAACCTTTAGCCTTTAACCTTTCTCCTTTTTCCTTAACCATGTCTATGAGGTGTTTATGTCGGATATATATTTAATCGGTGAAAAGAAACAAAATATCTTTACCATCTCCCTCAACCGCCCTGCCAAACGCAATGCCCTCACTGTTGAAATGCTGACCGGACTTTGCGAAATGGCGGAACAGCAGGTGTCTGATCCTGACATCAGGGCTATTATTCTCAAAGGGGAAGGAAAAATTTTTTCAGCGGGTGTCGATTTCAATTCACTCGGAGCTGAAGTCGGCGCCTGCCTGGGTGAGGCCGGAGCCGGCGGCGCCGGTCTGCGGGCGCTGATTTATCGATTTCAACAATACTTAAATCGTCTGGAAGCAGTGGAGGTGCCGATTATATGCGCTATGCACGGCAGGGCCCTGGGCCTCGCTGTCGAACTGGCCCTGGCCTGCGATATGCGTTTGATGAGCGCGGATTGCATCTGGAGCATGCCGGAGCTGAAATTGGGTGTTATCGCTGATGTGGGCGGAACATCACGACTCTCCAGGCTTTTGGGTCCTGCCCGGGCCATGGAGATCCTGATGACCGGCAGGGAGTACGGCGCGCAGCAGGCTCTCGAGTGGGGCCTGATCAATTATCATTATGCTGCAGAAGATTTAATTGGTGAGGCACAAAAAATGGTGCAGGATATTGCCTTAACCGCGCCCCTGGCCGCGGGTGCCGTCAAAAAAATCATCAAACGCGGCGATGGCGTCGACTTGATGACCCAGCAGGATATGGAGGCAAATCATAACAGTATTTTACTGCAAACCGAAGACTTCCAGGAAGGAATCACCGCGATGATGGAGCGAAGGCCAGCGAGGTGGAAAAAAAGGTAAGATGTGATTTCTCTAAATTCACCGCCCGAGCTTGCATCCCGCTCCGCGGGGCTGCGCTCGAGACGCGAAGAGCGCAGAGAAAGATTTATTTTTGTTTTCCGCTGAGGGGGCGGAAAACAAAATACATCAGCCCTTCGGGAAAAATTGCCTGCATTTATCTTTTAATTTCCACTAACTGCAAAGTACATTCAAATATCAGCACGGAGTGCTTGTGGATTTTCATTTGCCGGCCTCTCACCGGCATATGAAAAATTTTCAACTCTGCGTTCTTTGCGGCTCTGCGGTGAAATTTACAATTGAATCGTAGCCATCCTTTTGAAAATAGCTATTCCTGTAGTAAATTTTATAATTAACCTTAAGGCAGATAAAGTTTGGTCTCGAAGCGAATGCCAATATCAAATAGCCTCATACGATTAATCTAATAAAAGGAAAAGAACATGGCGCAAGTATTAACCGACCGCAGGGATATTGACTTTGTTCTTTATGAACAATTTAATGTCGAGGAATTCACCCGGCATGAAAAATTTCAGGATTTCAACAAAAAGACCTTCGATCTGATCATCAAAGAAGCCCGCAATCTGGCGGTCAAAGAAATTCTGCCCACTTATGCCGAAGGCGATCGGGAAGGCGTTAAATTTGAAGGCGGCCGGGTGTCGGTTCCGGCCTGTTATCACCGCCCCTATAAACTGCTGCGGGAAGGGGAGTGGACGGCCATGATCGCGGATCCGGATCTCGGCGGTCAGGGGCTGCCGCGCTGCATCGCCCAGGCGGCCTCCGAGTATATGGTGGGAGCAAATTATGCCTTAACCCTCTACGGCTACTTAGGGCATGCGGCCGGCGAACTGGTTGAATATTTCGGCACCAATAAACAGCAAGCGCTTTTTCTTAAAAAGATGTACACCGGTCAATGGAGCGGCACGATGCAATTAACCGAACCCCAGGCCGGTACGGATGTCGGCGCTTTAACGACTTCGGCCGTCAAAAATCCGGACGGCACCTATTCCCTAACCGGCAATAAAATATTCATCACTGCCGGTGACCATGACCTGACGGAAAACATTATTCATCCGGTTCTGGCGCGGATCGAAGGCTCGCCGCAAGGAACCAAAGGCATCTCGCTTTTTCTGGTCCCCAAAATATGGGTGAACGAAGACGGCAGCCTGGGTGAGCCCAACGATATCGTCTGCACCGGTATCGAGGAGAAAATGGGCATTCATGGCAGCGCGACCTGTCAGATGTCCCTGGGCAGCAAGGGAAATTGCCGGGGACTGTTGCTCGGTGAAGAAAACAAAGGCATGCGTGTGATGTTTCATATGATGAATGCCGCGCGCCTGGATGTCGGATTTATCGGATTTATTTGCGGCTCGGCCGCCTATATGTATGCATTGAACTATGCCAAAGTGCGTCTGCAGGGAAAAGACCTGGATAAACTGACCGACCCGGATGCGCCCCAGGTGTCGATCATCAACCATCCGGATGTGCGGCGCATGCTGATGGGGATGAAAACTCACACTGAGGGAATGCGCAGCCTGTTATATTTTGTGGCGGGTCTGTTTGACCGGCAGACATGCGCGGACGACGGAAAAGAAAAAGCCTACCTTCAGGGCTTGATTGATCTGTTGACACCGGTGGTTAAGGCTTACTGTACGGACCGTGGCTTTGACATTTGTGTTGAAGCCATGCAGGTTTACGGCGGTTATGGGTATACCCGCGACTACCCCATCGAACAGCTGCTGCGAGATTGCAAAATCGCCTCAATATACGAGGGTACCAATGGTATCCAGGCCATGGATCTGTTGGGGCGCAAGCTGGGAATGCAAAAGGGGACTGTATTCATGAACTTTTTGCAGGAGGTTCAAAATACGGTGGCCAACGCCAAAGAGATTCCGATCCTGTTGGAATTAGCCGGCCATGTTGAAGATGCCGTCAATCAGCTTGGCGAAGTGGCGCTGCACCTCGGCAAAACGGCCCTTTCGCCGGAATTTAAGGTGGCCTTTGCCTTTGCCAAACCGTTTTTGGATGTGGTTGGAGATGTTTGCATGGCCTGGATGCATCTGTGGCGTGCCACGGTGGCGGTCCCGCAGCTGGAAAAGCTGGCGGGCAGCCTGGAGCCCGCAGCCCGCAGCGCAAAAGCGGTTAAAAACAAAGAAGCGGCTTTCTATGAGGGAGTTCTTCAATCAGCTAAATACTATATCAACACCATATTGCCGGAGACCCGGGGAAAGATGGATGCCATTAAACAGAGCGATGCGGCGACGATTGAGATTCCTGAAGCAGCTTTCGGGGGATAACGATGAACAAATAATACTATCAATGCTTGAAATCGTAAAATAAGGGAATCTGAGGGACGTCCATAAATAAGTAAATAACTATATCGTTAGCAAAAATTATTTACTTTTTTATGGATGTACCAGGATTTGCCGCGCAGGTGAGCCTCGACGAGGCGGATTACTTCTTGAGCACAGATGAGGAAATTCAGTCCACAATCGCAGCCCATCGGGACGATGTCTATTATCATTGCTGTCCAAAATAATTTGAAAATCAAATACTGCCTTTAATAAAAACAGGCAGTTATAAACGGGAAATTAGTGATTTAGAAATCAGGTTGTACCTTTTCAAAGTCGATGCTGTCCAAAACCCTT
>Ga0209637_1000212_pt1 | contig 22672 bp, 12 predicted proteins | sample OlaalgELextract3_2_FD_187379 | JGI IMG/M metagenome (GOLD analysis project Ga0209637, IMG submission 187379) | Olavius algarvensis symbiont microbial communities from Tuscany, Italy - Type G ELBA extract 3 (SPAdes) (version 2) | ecosystem: Host-associated > Annelida > Digestive system >... | reverse complement strand
TACTGCTTATTGTCGGGTTCGCGCTGTTGGCCCCCTGGTTTTTGACCCGGCTGGGCAGGGTCCTGTCACCGGTTTTGCACCGTGCAGCCGGCACACCTGCCTATCTGGCCGGGCGCTACATCCGGGACAGCGGCAGCCGCACGGCGGTCTCCGTGGGGGCATTAATTACTGCCGTGGCGCTGTTTGCGTCGCTGGTCATCATGATTTTCAGCTTTCGACAAACGGTTGAAGTCTGGACCTATCAAACCGTCAGCGGTGATTTGTTTTTGACGCCGAAACTAAACGAAGTCAACGAATTCCGTCATCCCATCTCCGCCGAGGCAATGGCCTGGTTCCGGACCATGGACTCGCCGGTCGAAATTGTACCCAACCGGCGCTATTTTTTAAAATATGAAAAGTTTCCTTTCGAATTTGAGATTCTGGATCTAAGCGTTTTTTTTCGCTATGCGGACTTTTTCTGGATGACCGGTGATCCGGAAAACATACGCCCACGACTGAAGCGCGGCGAGGGCGTCGGGGTATCCGAAGTGTTTTCAAACCGCACGGGGTTGACCGTCGGGGATATGTTTCGGGCCCGCATCGAAGACTCCCTGGTCGAGCTTCCGGTATTAGCAGTGGTGCGGGACTTTCGCACCCAGGGCGGCGTGGTCTTTTATTCCCTGGCGCACTTTAAGGCGCGCTATCATGATCCTCACTGGAGCGGGTTGCGCTTCTTTTTTCAGGACCGCTACCAGGATCTGGACCGTGCCGTGGCCGGTTTACGAAAAAGAATTATCGGGCGCTGGGGCGACAGGCTGGAAATGATCAGCGGCCGGGATTTGCGCGACGGGATCCTGCGGGTATTTGATGAAACGTTTGCCGTCACGACGGTGCTGCTGTTGATTGCGCTGGTGATTGCAGCATTAGGAATTACGACCACCCTGACCGTTATGGTTCTGGAACGCTCGCGCCAGTTGAATACCCTGTTTGCGGTCGGCGCCAGCTTCGGCCAGATCCGCAAAATGATATTCTGGGAAGCGGCTTTCATGGTAGTGGCCGGTGAGGTGGCCGGAATCGTGTGCGGCTTTATCCTGTCATACTTGCTGGTTTACGTGATCAATCGACAATCTTTCGGCTGGACGTTTTTGTACGGCGTGGACTGGTGGGCCCTGGGCATGTCGCTGCCGCTGATCATCATCACGGCCCTGGCCGCCGCCCTGCCGGCCATCCGCATGGTGTTCCGGCAGCCGCCGGCAACCCTGCTGCGGGAAAGGTAGGTAGTTTTTATTGTCACATTAACTTATTCTTCAGTGCCTTGTTATCAAAGACTGATATAACGTAATAAACGAATGCCTAAAATGATCTAAATTGCCTAAAATGCCTAAAATTAAGAATACGCTTTGCTCTATTTTATTGGAATGATACAAAATCTGACTATGTTCAAAAATACCCTATTTCATGTCTTTTTGCTGCTGCTTTTAACTGCTTTACCGGCAAAAGGAGAAGAAGCCGACAACTACCTCTCCATCACCGGACCCTGCAACCTCGAATTTCCCAAAGACCACGGAGCCCACCCGGGCTTTCGCACCGAGTGGTGGTATTACACCGGCAATCTGCAAGCTGAAAACGGTAGCCGATACGGCTTTCAGCTGACCTTTTTCCGCAGCCAAATCAGCCCGCCGGGTGCGGAAAAAAAATGGCCCCGCCGACCCTCTGCCTGGCGTACCCCGCAGGTTTACCTGGCCCACGCCGCCGTGTCGGATATTGCCGGCCAACAGCACCTGCAGGCCGAGGAGGTCTCCCGCGCAGCGCTGGGAATGGCCGGAGTCAATCAACCGGCCCAACATACGAAGGTCTTTTTAAAAAACTGGTCGACCCGGATAAAAGCGGATTTGCACATATTGCAAGTACATACCGCTGATTTCTCCTTCGAGTTGAATTTTATACCGGCTAAACCGGCCGTATTGCATGGGGACCGCGGATACAGCCTCAAGGGTGCCACACCGGAAAGGGCCAGCTGCTATTATTCTTTCACCAGACTGCAAGGGCAGGGGATCATCACCATCGGCGGCAATACGGTTGCGGTCACCGGGTCGGCCTGGATGGATCACGAATTCAGCACGGCCCTGCTGGAGCCGGGCATCACCGGTTGGGACTGGTTCAGTCTGCAGCTTTCCGATCGATCGGAAATCATGGTGTTTCTGTTAAGATCAAAAACGGGTGGTTTGCACCCTGCCTCCAGCGGAACTTACATCAAAGCTGACGGCACACCCCGCCCAATAGCCCATCAAGAAATCAACGCGGCAGTATTGGACACCTGGCGCAGCAACCAATCCAATGCACGCTACCCGGCCCGCTGGCAATTGCAGATTGAACCTTTGGGGATTAATCTGACAATCACGCCTAGGTTACCCGACCAGGAAATGCGAACCCTCGGCAGCACCGGGGTGACATACTGGGAAGGCAGTGTATCGATAGATGGGACCAAAAATAAGCATCCGGTTATCGGTGAAGGCTACGTTGAGCTGACAGGATATGCCGCGGCTTTTGATGCGCCTTTATGAGTTAATACTTGATTCTCCAATATGTTTCTGTGCCCCCAGGCCTAGCCATGATGATGAATATATCCGGCTACTTATGTCCTCCATCATCTATGACATTACGAATTAGTCTGGCCAAGTCTGATTTTACGATAGGTTTCTGAATAAAGGCATTGATGTTTTTTTTCAAAGCCTCAGCGCCTGACATTTTGGCACTGTAGCCTGTGCACAGAATGATTGGTAGACCCGGTCTGATTTTCAGTAGCTCTACAGCAAGTTGATCTCCAGTCATTTGAGGCATGGTCATATCTGTTAGAACCAGATCGATCGCATGCGGTGCCTGTTTAAACACTTCTAAGGCTGATTTGCTCCCGGTAGCTGTTGAAACCTGGTACCCAAGGTTTTCCAGCATCATTCGTCCCACTTCAACAATAGACGGTTCGTCATCAACCAGCAAAATATGCTCACTTCCGCCGGGTAGGTCAGGAATTACCGCATTCTCAACTGTGATTTGTTTTTTTACTGTCGGCAGGTAGACATTGATTGTTGTGCCGCTGTTTTGTTCGCTGTAAGGGAAAATGGACCCACCGTAGCTTTTTACAATTCCGTGAACCACGGACAATCCCAAGCCCGTGCCTTTGCCCTTCTCTTTGGTGGTGAAATAAGGATCAAAAATATTTTTAATGATTTCCGCCGGAATCCCGCAGCCGGTATCCTGAACACTGGGTTTTAGGTAGGATCCTGGTAACAGTCCCGGATGCAGACGAATATCCTCTTCACAAAGTTTAACTTGGGACAGGATTACCTTCAAATGTCCTCCATCGGCCTCCATGGCATGGGCGGCGTTAGTGCATAAGTTCATCACTATTTGATGGATTTGAGTTGGGTCGGCCAACACATTGTCCGTATTATGGGCGATCTGCTGTGATATTTCGATGGTTGTGGGTAACGATGAGCGCAGCAGCTTGAGTGATTCTTTGACCAGCGGGCCAACCAGCAGGGGGTGCAATTCACGATCATTTTTTCGGCTGAATGTCAGAATTTGTTGCACCAAATCCCGGGCACGCAGTCCGGCTGCCATAATTCCTTGGAGATTATGATGGATGGGTGAGTCTACCGTGGTCATTGAGAGCGATAACTCCGAGTAGCCAATCACCGCAGAAAGTATATTGTTAAAGTCGTGTGCAATCCCACCGGCCAAATCTCCGATGGCTTCCATCTTCTGCGATTGTATTAAAGCCACCTCGAGACGCTTAGACTCCTTCTCCGCCCGTTTTCGTTCTGAAATATCCTGAACAAAGGCGATCGAGAACTGTTGGCCGTCGTATGCAAGCAGGTTGGATGTGATATATACCGGTAAATCAACACCGTCCTTGCGGCGGTGAATCGTTTCGAACTTGGCAACGCCCGCCTCGCATAAGTCTTGCCATGTCAGGCCCCAATTATCACTGTTCATATGCGGATCAATGTCGAAGAAGGACATTGCGGACAATTCTGCCGTAGAATAACCAAGAGTCCGGGCCGCATGTTTGTTTACATTGAATATCCGAGCATCTGATCCGATGTGATAGATGCCGATGGCGGCCTTATCAAAACTGAATTGGGTGATGCGAAGAGCAGCTTCCATCTTACGGCGGTCTGTGATGTCAACCAGCACGCCATTGAAAATAAGATTATCCCCCGATCTTTGTGCACTGGAGCTGCCTGAAAACCAAATTTCATTTTTTCCAGGTTTGATGAAACGGCCTTCATAATTCCAGGGTATTGCTTTATCAACAGCTTGACGAATAGACGCAAAAAATCGCTCCTTTTCATCTTCAGGGATACAGGCATGAAAGTCCTCTAAAAAGGTTTGAGGGTTTGCATTCAGCCCAAAGATATCGGCAGCATTGGCGCTTACAAAAGACACTGAAAGAACATGGTCCCGAGTGCTCTTAAATTGATAGACTACCCCTGGGACATTATCAGTGATGTTCTTGAGCAGTTTTTCGTTTTCACGTATCTTTTGTTCTCGGGCATAAGTCTCTGTTACATCTCGAAATACAAGCACCACACCTTCAATGCGCCCATCCGTATGCCGTATAGGGGCCCCACTGTCGGCGATCTGGTATTCATGACCATCTTTTGCAATGAGTATCGTGTGATTGGCCAGACCGACAATTGCCCCTTTGGCCAAAACTGTATCCACTGGATCGTCAACCGGTTGCCGTGTATCAGCATTGACGATTCTAAAAACCTCTGACAACTGCTGCCCAATAGCTCTATCCGCCTGCCAGCCGGTAAGTTTTTCGGCAATTGGATTCATCCGAGTGATGGCACTGTGTAGATCAGTGGCAATTACCGCGTCACCGATAGAGTCCAGGGTGATATGCAGGCGAGTCTCGCTGGCAATGAGGTCCTTTTCACGCTGGCTGATCATTTGAGCCATGTGCTGCAAGCTTTGCCCCAGATGAATAAGCTCGGTGGTTTTGGTTGGTGGCCATTGCATGTCATACTGGCCGTGAGCAATAGACTGAGCCTTTTCGGCAAAAGACTGAAAGAGCCGGGAAAGTTTGTTGGCCTGCAGCCAAGATATTGCAAAGGCCATGACCAGGGTAATTGCCAAACCTATGGCAATCGTCATGAAGGTAGTCCGCAGTGGTTTAAAAGCATTCTGAATCGGTTGCGCGACTAGAACTTTCCAGCCCAGTTGATGAATGTCTACAACCGTTCCAAATAGCGGTCTGCCATCCAGTTCAAAGGAACTGGAGGCAAATCTCTGCCCCTCATCGGATTGGTCTGCCGGAAGGGTCGCCAAATTCAAATGCTGCCCCCAACGCAGCCGCTGGGAATCGGCTACGATCCGCCCGTGTCGATCTATTACTAAAATGAGAAATCCGGATTCCACCGGCAGGTGGCTGATAAACTCGGACAGTTTATCTAAGGTGATCTCACCAGTGATAAGGCCGTCGCCCAACGAAACGGTCAGTGCAACAGCCAAATGACTACTGACTGTTGATAGGAATGTTTCGGACCAAACGGCCCTTTTCAAACTCCTCGCTCTTTGGATAAAGCTGCGGCCGGACAGGTCCAAGCCCAGCAGGTCATCGCGATTTGAGCGACGTGAATGAGCCAAACCGACGCTGCTGATGGATATATCCTCATTTGCGGCAATGTATATCGTCTCAAATAGTTCACCTTTACCACACTGCGAATCCAACATTGGAAATAATTGCCGGGCCGGGCGATGCCCCTGAGTTTCAAGTAAATTCGCCAAGGCAATCAATTGACGCTGACCACCCATCAAGTGGGCGGATATCTGGCCGGCGATCGATCGAGCCATTCCCTGATGTTGAATTCCGGTATGGGTTCGCATGGCCGGCATCAAGAAAAGCCATACGAGAAAAGCGATAATAAGCGCAGGCAATGCAGCCACAATACCAAACTGCAGCGACAAATAGTGTCGGAGTGGTATAGAAGATTTCATAAGATTACTCCACTACAACGAACTTCTGGTTTTGGACGATGCTGATGGAGGCATTTGAACGCTTCACATCACCATAATCGTCAAAGCTAAACTTGCCTTGCAGTCCATCGAACTGCCGAATTGAAAGAACGGTTTCTTTTAGACTCTGCCCTCTTTTTTGAGCTCTAAGGGCTGTCAAGACGACCTGTGTAGCATCGTATGCATAGACACCGGGAAAACCTGGTTCGCGATGATAGCGTTCAAGAAAGGTTGTTCGAAATGACTGATACTGTGGTTTTGGGCTTTCCCGATCAAAGGTTTGTACCACAGTAACGCCTTCGACGGCTTTGCCGCCCAGCTCCAAAAGCCTCTCGGTAGCTCCCCAGTCTGCCAGGGTAATTTTAATGCTGTGATTGGTTTTGCGGATTTGTTGGCATAACAGCGCAGAATCCATAGAATTGGCAATGATTAGAACACCATCGGGATCAGGCACAAGTAACTCACGGGCAATTTCTGAAAAAGATTTCCCCTCGTCTGTTTTAAATGCGATGGTGGCGAGGATTTCACCACCGCCTGCAATGAATGGGGCTTTAAAGTTCTCCAGCCAGTTTTCGGTGAATGAGCGGTTTCCTTTGTCATAAGCGGCGGCGATACGTCGCATATCACCGGATTTAATCTGGTAATGGGCGCTGCGGGTGGCGTATTCGAGGGTTGTTGAAGAGACGCGAAAAAAATAATCGTCACGACCAGAGAGGCGTTGGGTAGTAACGGTAGGGCTGACGTTAAGTACCCGAGCCTCATTCACGAGAGGGGCAACGGCCATAGCCATATCGCTCGTCATGGGACCAACAATTGCAACAGCATCTTCCCTGATCAAATCCTGCACAGCTTGACGTGCAGTATCAGGGATCTGTTGATCGTCTTTAATTAGAAGCTGGACTTGGCGGCCATCAATACCGCCTTGTTTATTGCATTGCTCTACGACCAGTTGGACCGCGTCCAGCCCCGAAATACCTAAATCCGCTACACGACCTGATGTGCCGCCAATAAACCCAATCCGCACAGGTTTTTTGGCGTCACAACCAAGTTGGGCGATACTGATTAAAATTAATGTAACCACCAATGAACAGATGGGTTGCCTTGAGAAGGTTGCACTTTTCATGGGAATGTTTCTCCTTTAACTGATAAGCGCTTGGGTCATGCTTATGCTGTCAAAACCGACGGGCTACAGCCATGCCTTATCAACAACTCAGCAGCCTGCAAACAGGCGCCCTTAAAGTCGGTTGAAACCGGGTATGCCCCTTTAAGTGAAGCTTTGAGCAGGATGGCACCTTTCAGCTGAGCGCCTGCAAGCATCTGGCTGAAGGGAAAAGGAAACAGCCGGATGCGCTGCTCGTTTTGCACTACCTTGTCAGGAATTTCAGCGACGGCGGCATCGAATAGGTAAAGCTTGCGTGACAGCAGGTTGAAGTGGCATAACAGAAACAGCCAAGAAATAGCGGCGTAAAAGGCAACAATCGACAGCTGGACATTTAAAATCGGCAAGGTCACCAGGCTCACTTTGAGCGTCTGTTTATCGGTGGTGGAGCCGATGGTAATGCCGCTGTAAGTGCTAAACAGCAGAAAGGTAAAGTGAATATTGCGCACCAGGCCGGCGGGCCTGTCGGTAGACTCGCGCAATCGCTCAGCTCGTGTTTCGGCATCGTCTGAATTGGAGCGCTTTTTTGGCACAATGAACCTTTGCATGACCTCGCAATTTTCTTCCTGTTGCTTAACTCGCGAAGGCGAAATATGGTGTTACTCTTCATGCAAGAAGTCTATACATTATATGCGTATCTATCCTTTTACTTTATGATTGAATGTCTTGGGTTAGGTCCCAATAATCTCAAATCCCAAATCTTCCCCCAATTCAATGCCATTCTCACTGGTGGATCCAACTTCCCAATGGACCTGAGCTTTTGGCAGACATCTCCGATTTAGATTTGCGTGGCGGACGTCGGCTGAACCAAGCGACCTAATTTGATGAAGGTATTCCCGCAACGTATCATATCTTTCATGGTTAAATTTACTGGGGAAACTGGGTAATGTCAATAATAAAGGCCTAATAGTATCCAATACCGATGGCGCTACAGTTTTCCAGGCTCAAGGCAGGGTCGCTCATCATTCGGCCCTGCCTTATGCGTTGCTGAAGCAAGTCTTATCGGGTCTAATTAGCAGAACGGCATTAGGCCCGAGTCTCGCCCCGTTTCATGTCAATTACTTAGCATGGCCCGAGCCCCCGCCCCGTCTGACTTGTATCAAGGGGTCAGGTTTGCGTTAAACTCGAATTGCAGACTCCCCTGATCCATCTGGTAATGATAATTGGAAAAATAAGACGCATTGCCAACATTGGACAGATCCGTGAGAGGGAAAATCCGTTTGCCATTCAATTTAATCCATACGATTAAGCCGTGTTTGGGGGATTTAAAGTTTATGTCCCGGATACGCATGGTGTAAGGAGCGGTCACACCTGAGGGCAATGAGAAGGATTGGATGAATCTATTTTATGCGCCTTTGGTTCTGGTGAAATTCCGGGCTGGAAATACAGTTTCTTCACACTCCGACGGGGATTTTTCCAGGGCGATCGCCTGCTGTCCGCCTACGCTCAGGATGACTGCAAATAATAGAGTAAACAAGGAGGTCTTTATGGGTTTTATAATCATAACGAGGGGCTCCCTTTTTCGAGTTAGGTTGTCCGGCTTCCGATTTCAATTTATTATATGATTCAATTCTACCTTCCGATCTTGTTTTGAAATAATATAAGCCATGCAATTAGCATGGATAAAAGCAACCCAAGAATCACAATAAAGCACCTTAAAATTATAAGACCTTGATCTAGCTCAGAAGCAATTTATACGGAAGGCACCTGTGTGTCAAGTAACCCGGGGAACTGGAGTCGGACCGGGGTGAACGCCTGGGGAATCGGGATGTATGCTTATCATAGATCTGTCTTTTTAGAATTCAGATAACACCCTCATGCTTCCGAGGATTCGAAATTAGGGCATTTTTTAATATCATGGTATAATACCTCATATGAAAACACGACATCTTAAAACCGAATCGGCTGTTATGGTCAGGTCTAAATCCTCGTTGATAAATTTTCTCCGTATTTCTTTTCTGATGATATTCCTTTTGTTTTTTGTGCCGACACCGGTTCCCGCCACAGAACCGGTCGACATCCCAGATCAGCTCAAGCCCTGGAAGCAGTGGGTGCTCTACGGTATGGCAGAGCACCTTTGCCCGACGAACTATAACCGACAGGATCTCTATCAATGCGTCTGGCCGTCGCGCCTGGAATTATCTGTCGAATCGGTCGAAGGACGGTTTGAACAGCACCTGCTGGTATTCGCCAGGAGTTGGGTATCGCTGCCGGGCGGGGCGGCGATCTGGCCGACGGCGGTAAAACTGGCGGATCAGGAGATCCCGGTGATCAACCGTAACGGTATTCCTTCCATCGAAGTTTCCGAAGGCGAGCATGTCATCACAGGTTTTTTCGCGTGGCAGGAAATGCCCGAAGTGATCCGGATTCCCGCCAACAGCGGTCTGATTAAACTTTATATCAATGGCAATCCGGTTGCATCGCCGGTGCTGGACAAAAAGGGCCGGCTCTGGCTGCAGAAACGGGTCCAGAAAGTGGACAAAGAAAACCGACTGGAGCTGCGCATCTTTCGATTGCTCGAGGATGAAATTCCCCTGACGATAACCAGTCACCTCCAGATCGCCGTATCCGGTCAGGCCCGGGAAGAAAACCTGCCGGGTGTCCTGCTGAAAAACGCAATCCCCATGGCCCTGAACAGTCCGTTGCCCGCCAGGATCGGACCCCAGGGCCAGTTAATGCTCCAGGCGCGCCCCGGCCGCTGGACGATTCAAATCATCTCGCGCCTGCCGGAACCGGTTGAAAAAATCGGGCCCGTTGCAGCTGCCTACGGGACGGAAATCTGGTCTTTTAAATCCCGCAATCACCTGCGCATGGTTAAAATACTGGGGGTCGATGCCATCGATCCGGCCCAGGCCGATGTGCCGGCTGCCTGGAAAACATACCCGGCCTATGTCATTAAACCGGATGCAAGCATGAGTTTTAAAGAATTGCGCCGGGGGGATCCGGAGCCCGCGCCGGATCGTCTCAATCTGAAGCGGACCTGGTGGCTTGATTTTGACGGCAAGGGCTATACCATCCAGGACAATATCAGCGGTATTATGAGCCAAAAGTGGTATCTGGTGATGAATCCGCCGATCGAGCTCGGTCGTGTCGCAGTCGACGGAGAGGATCAGCTGATCACCGTGCACGGGGCAGATAAAAAGCCCGGGGTGGAATTGCGGCGGGGGCATCTGAATTTACAGGCCGATGCGCGGCTTGACGCCGATGCCGATGGCCTCCCGGCCGTGGGATGGAGCCACGACTTTCAGAGCGTATCGGCCGTGTTAAATCTACCGCCCGGCTGGCGGCTGTTAACGGCGCACGGGGTGGATGCGCTGCCGGGAACCTGGTTCCAGCGCTGGACGCTGCTGGACTTTTTTATGGTACTGATCATAGCCCTGGCTGTCTTTAAATTGAAGAACTGGAAATGGGGCATCCTGGCCTTGCTGACCATGGCAATCATTTACCACGAGGTGGGCAGCCCGCGCTTTGTCTGGCTGCACTTGCTGGCAGTGCTGGCATTGTTAAGCGTATTGCCTGACGGCTGGCTGAGGAGACTGACAACGCTCTGGGGTCTGGTCACGGTCGCGGTGCTGCTGGTTGTGTCGATTCCCTTTATGGTCCATCAAATTCGGCTGGGCATATATCCCCAGCTTGAACAGCTCGGCGGCCGGAATTGGTCTCAGAGGGTTGCGTCGGACCGGGCGGTCCAATTCGAAACTGCGCTTGAAAAAGGAAAAGCCCCGGTATCCTCCATGCCGCTGGAAGAGTCCGTTGTCCAGAAACGCGCGGCGGTTGAACAGAAATCCGAATATTATCCCCGCAAGCGGGCGGTTTATACCCAGGACCCCAATGCACTGATTCAAACCGGTCCCGGTCTGCCCGCCTGGCGCTGGCGATCCATTCGCATGCAATGGAACGGCCCGGTGGCCGGCGACCATCAGCTGCGCCTGTGGCTGCTGCCCCCGACGGCCAATCTGGTATTGGCTTTTGTACGGGTGATCCTGCTGGCGTTTTTGATCATCGGTCTGGTGGACTTGCGCTTTTGGTGGCAGCTGGTAAACCAGCGCCTGAAGCCGGCTGCAGCAGCTGCAATATTTGTATTACTGACCGGATGGTTCCAACCATCGGGCGCTGAAACTGCAAATTCTGCTTTCCCGCCACCTGAGATCTTGCAGCAGCTGCAAGACAGGCTTTTGGAAAAAGCAGACTGCTACCCGCAATGCGCTGATTTGGTGCGAATGGATTTGACGGCCACCAATGACAGTCTGCAGTTTTTGATTGAAGTCCATGCGGCCGCTCAGACTGCGGTACCCTTGCCGGGGAATCTGGACGCCTGGCTGCCGGATGCCGTTTTGCTGGACCGGCAGACCATCAAGGGGCTTTTAAAGGACACCGGCGGGGGCATGTGGGCGCTCATCCCGCCGGGCATTCATCGGTTGACCCTGCTTGGCCGGACCGGTGCGCGCAACGCGATCCAAATACCCATTCCGCTAAAACCGCATCGTGTAACGGTGCAGGCCGAAGATTGGGAGATTCAGGGGGTTCATCCGACTGGAACGGTGGACGCCGGGATTCAGCTGATTCGCCGTAAGAAAGAAAGTTCGACAAGTTTATCGTTGGCCGATGTTGCGCTGCCGCCGTTTTTGAGTGTTGAGCGTGTGCTGCACCTGGGTTTGAAATGGCAACTGTCAACCGTTATCAAGCGGCTGACACCGCCGGGTATCCCGGTGGTGATATCGCTGCCGTTGCTGGCAGGCGAATCGGTGACGACCGGCGGCATCCAGGTAGAAAATGGTCAGGCAATTGTTAATTTTGAAAGCCAGGTCCAGGAAAAACGGTTTACATCGATCCTTGAAATGGCTCCGGAGATTAGACTGCAGGCCCCGCGATCAGCGGCCTGGACCGAGACCTGGGTGCTGGATGCCAGCCCTGTCTGGCATTGCGAACTTTCCGGTATCCCGGTCGTCCATCATCAGGATCAACAGGGGCACTGGCGTCCGGAGTGGCGACCCTGGCCCGGCGAAGGTGTTGCCATCAAAGTCAGCCGGCCCCAGGCAACAACCGGTCAGTTGGTAACCATCGACAATGCCCGGTTGGATTGGACGCCCGGCAAGCGTTTGAACAAGGCCGGCCTGACGCTGGTGGTGAGAACCAGCCGGGGTGGACAGCACGCCTTGTCTTTGCCCAAAGATGCGGTCCTGCAAGTCGTAAAAATTAACGGCAAAAGCCAGCCCATCCGGCTGAAGGACGGCACCCTGGTCATTCCGCTGCAACCCGGCAAACAAGGCGTTTATCTGGAATGGCATCAGCCGGCCGCAGGCAGGATACACCTGAAGGGACCGCGGGTAGCCATCGGCGAGCAGGCCGTCAACGCGGCCGTATCTTTTCAAATGCCGCAAAATAGATGGATTCTGTGGACCGCCGGACCTCAGCTGGGACCGGCCGTCTTGTTCTGGTCTTACCTGATTGTCGTCATTCTGGCGGCCATTGGGCTGGGCCGGACCCAAATAGCCCCCTTGAAAACTCATCACTGGCTATTGTTGAGCCTGGGGCTGACTCAAATTCCGCCGCTGCTGGCCATCATGATTGTCGGCTGGTTGTTGGCCCTCGGGGCGCGAGGTAAATATGCGCTGCCCGATAAATGGCTGAGTTTCAATCTGGTGCAGGTGTTGCTGGCGATCTGGACCCTGGCGGCCCTGGTCGGGTTATATCTGGCGGTCGAGCGGGGGTTGCTGGGAATTCCGAAGATGCAGATTGCCGGCAATGGCTCCACCAGTTTTCATTTGCACTGGACCCAAGACCTGATCGGCGAGATCCTGCCCCAGCCCTCGGTAATTGCGCTGCCGCAATGGATATTCCACCTGCTGATGCTATTTTGGTCGCTTTGGCTGGCGCTTTATCTTCTGAAATGGCTCAGGTGGGGCTGGCAGTGTTATGCTGCCGGTGGAATCTGGCAAAAGCCGCCGCCACGCAAAAAGAAAATCAAACCGCCGCCGATCCCAAAAACTCAAACGGAAGGGATTGAGGGGTTGAAGGATTGAGGGATTGGGGGATTTATGGATTGAAGGAATTCTATCAATTTTAATTTATTGATTTTGTCCCCCAATCCCTTAATTCCTAAATTCCTAAATTCCCAAATTCGTATATTCCCCTTGTCCAAATTCTTAATTTTGTATATAGTACCGCAAAACAACTACCCGAAACCTTTGAATCTGTGAACGCCTGCAAAGACAATATGGCAGCCTGCCGAATTAACAAACCCGGATCCCTTATTTATCTTTCACTTTGCTGTATTTTTGCGCTGTTTTTCGGCTGTTCCGCATTGCAGCGGACTCCCATGCCCCGGCTGCCGGAAAATGTGCCGGCCGCCATTGAACTGGATACCGTTCCATTCTACCCGCAGGATGCCTATCAGTGCGGTCCGGCGACCCTGGCCATGGCGCTGACCTGGAGTGGCCTGGCGGTCACCCCCGATGAGCTGAAAGATCAGGTCTATACACCCTCGCGTAAAGGGAGCCTGCAGCTGGCCATGGTCGGCGCAACCCGGCGTCGCGGTAAAATTGCCTATCAAATCAGTGATCCTGAATCAATATTTCCGGAAATTGCAGCCGGTCACCCGGTGATTATTCTACAGAATCTTGGTTTGTCCTGGCTGCCGGTCTGGCACTATGCCGTTGTCATCGGTTATGACGTGCCCGAACAGACCGTCATCCTTCGTTCCGGGACTACCCGACGCAAGGTGATGTCTTACCTGCTTTTCGAAAAAACCTGGGCTCGCAGCAACCACTGGGGCCTGATGGTGCTCGAACCCAACCAGTTGCCTGTCCTGGCAAAAGAAAATGACTATCTGGACAGCGTTGTCGTTTTGGAGAAAACCAATCATTATCAGGCTGCCGCAATTGGTTACCAGACAGCTCTGACCCGCTGGCCGAATAGCCTGACCTCAAGGATGGGCCTGGGCTACAGTTATTATAAGCTGGGAGACCTCAAGAGTGCTGAAAATGCGTTTCGTGAGGCGACGCATTTGCATCCACAATCAGCCGCAGCACATAATAACTTGGCCCAGGTGCTTTTAGAGCAGGGACGCAAGCAGGAAGCCCTGGCAACAGCAATAAAGGCGGTTGCGCTTGGCGGCCCCCTAAAATTAGAGTCTGAGAAAACATTGCTGGAGATTCGATCTGAACGCGGATTTAAAGCTATTGACAGATTCCCTTAAAGAATATACAAAATCTATTTTAAAACCTCGGGCAACGTTCAGGAATCAACTGCGGGGATTAAATGGGGTTATCAAACCATTCCTGTTTCATTCACAAAACGATATAGAGCATCGATGAAACTTTTTAAAAATACTGTCAAGCCGACCAGTATTTTTCTGGCTATCGTATTGGTGCTGGTGTCCACTTCATATCAATCTGCTTCGGCAGCCATGATCGGGACCGAGAAACTCCTGCAGGCGGGGAACAATCAGAAAACACGTGACTATCTGCACCAACTGATGGATCGCGAGGAGATCAAGAGCGCACTGGTCTCCCAGGGTATAGACCCGCAGGAAGCCCAACTTCGCATCCAGAGCCTGACTGATCATGAAATCGAGCTAATAGCGGATAAAATAGATAATCTCGCGGCCGGCAGAGGTGTTGTTATCTTTTCGATGGTTATTGTAGCCGTAATCATTGCTGCTTTACTCATATTTAATTATACCAGTGTTACCGATCTGTTTCCTTAAGAATTGGAGACACGCTTATGCCTACCCCAAAGCTTCTTCTTCTTACAGGAATAGCAATTTTCCTGATCTCCGCGTGCGTACCATTGCCCCAATATATGAAAATCGATAGCGAACTGAAGACGTCTCGCTCCCAAAAGGATGAGCTGGCGGCTGAACTAAAGCAGGCCGAAGATAAGAATAGTAGGATGGACCTTGAACTCCGCGATTGTGAGGCCGCCAGAAATAAATATCTTCAGGACGCGACGGAATTGAAGGGTCAAAATACCTATCTGAGTAAAATAAATCAGCAACTGCTGGATAACCTAAAGCGGCTTAAACTGGACATAAGTAAAAAGAAATCGGTTATTCAACTTCAAGGGAAAGTCATTCAACTGCTTGATGACACCAAAAAGACCATCGAAACCAGCTTGAAAGATCAAATTGCGGCCCAGGAAATCGAGGTAGTTGAAGAAGATGACAAGCTGAAAGTTATTTTTGTAGATAAAATTCTTTTTGATTCAGGAAGTGCGATAATTAGCGAGCGGGGTATGAAATTGCTGAAAATTATGGCGGGATCTCTCAAGGTTAACAAAGACCAGGATATCGTGGTCGAGGGACACACCGATAATATTCCCTTGAGCGCAGGATTGAAGAAACGATTTCCAAGCAACTGGGAACTTTCAACTGCCAGGGCAGCAGCTGTCGTCTGGTTGTTCCAGGAGCAAGGAGGAATTGAGCCGGAAAGGCTATCGGCCCGTGGCTACAGCTTTTACCGACCGGTTGCGCCAAACACATCCGAAGAGGGCCGCCATCAGAATCGACGCATCGAAATCATCCTGGGTGCGGAACAATAATTGAAGATTTAAGACTGAAGATTGAATATTTAAGGTATTCTTTCTATTTTAATTAATGCCCGTGTTAGAAGGGCGGAGCGATCCGCCTTCGGCGGACCACAATTATTCAATCTTCAATCTTCCAAAACTTCCCTGAGTTTCTGAGAAAGCTGTACGATATCAAAGGGCTTTTGAATAAACCCGTTACAACCCTTGTCCAATAACTCTTCAATCTGTTTATTCAAACTGTATCCGCTCACCAGTAAAACTTTAACTTTCGGATTTATTCTTTTCAATTCCACATAGGTGTCTTTGCCGTTCATTTGGGGCATAATCATATCCAGCGCTACCAGATCCAGGTTTACCATATTTTCTTTATACAGCTGCACTGCCTCGTGACCGCTTAGGGCCGGCAACACCGAATAGCCGAGTTCTTTGAGCATCAATTTTTCGACATGGATCGTGCCTTCTTCATCATCGACCAGCAGGATCTTTTCGTTGCCCTTCAACAATTCCGAGCTTACCTGAATGTCTTGCGCGACTTTAACATCGGATGCCGGCAGGTAAATACTGAACGTGGTGCCATTCCCCAATTCACTGTAAACTCTAATAACGCCGTTGTGGTTTTTAATGATGCCGTAGGCCGAAGCCAGACCGAGTCCGGTGCCTTTGCCGACATCTTTGGTGGTAAAAAAAGGTTCAAATATCCTTTCGATGATTTCTTTGCTGATTCCGGTACCAGTATCCGTGACGGAGGCTTTTACATAATTTCCGGCCGGCACCTCAAAAGGAATGCAATAATCATCACTCAAATAGACATTTTCTGTTTGAATGAAAATATCGCCGCCATCGGGCATGGCATGCCAGGAATTGAGGTAAAGATTGATCAGTACCTGTTCGATTTGCCCCTGGTCGACTTTAACGGCCCAGATGTTATCCCCCAGCTTTAAATGGGTGACAATCTCCTTTTTGGTGCGGGTGAACATCTTGGTGCTGTTTTCGACAATGCGGTTTAAACTGGTCTGGCGCAGCGTATATTTGCCTTTTCTGGCAAAGCCGAGCAATTGGTTGGTGAGGTTGGCGGCATTCATGACCGCATTTTCAATGCCCTGGAGGTATTCATCATTTGGATCTTCCGGACCTTCCTGATCGGTTTGCAGCCGCATCATAGAAATATATCCCTGAATTCCCATCAGTAGATTGTTAAAATCGTGAGCGATCCCGCCGGCAAGTGTACCAACGGCCTCCATTTTCTGCGAATGGATTAATTGCGTTTCCAGCTGCTTTTTTTCCCTTTCGGCTTCGATGCGGGCGGTAACATCCCGTGCAACATTGAGAATAACGTTGCGCCCACGGTAGGATATGGCCCGGGACTGGATTTCCACCGGAATCAATTTTCCCTTGGGTCCGGCATGGGTGGTTTCCAGGGTAATCTTTCCCGGACCCTGCTCCTGGTTTTCCTGTCCCAGTTGTTCTATGATTGAGCGGGCTTGTTTCTGTGGTATGATATCGCTTAAATTTAATTCGAAAAATTGCTCCGGAGTATATCCTAATCGAGCATAGGCGGCTTCGTTGGCTTCCAGCACATTGCCGTCCCGATCAAGGATGTACACCGCATCATCCACGTTTTCGAGCAGCTCCTTGTAGCGCGATTGCTCTTCGGCATCCTTTAAATTGGCGAGCATGTAATTGAAGGCCTGGGATAATTGATCAAATTCCCAGTAATTGTTATTGCCGGTCTCAAAAGAAAGATTTTTTTGGCCTTCGGAGATTTGAATTGCCATTTTGGTCATGCGGCGCAACGGTTCGACCATTCGCTTTCCCAACTGGATAGACAAAATGATCGAAAGCGCGAGAATGACAATCGAGGACAGCCCGATCCAAAAAGTGACTTTTCGCTTTTCATTTATGAGGGTTTCCAACGATGACTTAAAGTATAGATTATCAAATCCGTCTATTTTAGATAGGATATTTTTTTTGTCCAGCCGAAGAGGTTCTAAATTCTTGGCGATGTCGTTGAGCATTTCTTGATCGAGCTGCAGCGCTTTTTTTGAGGCCAGGCTATAAAGCTGACCGGTTTTGAGCATTGATACGTCACCATTTGCCGTTTGGTGGACCTGCTCAATCAGTTTTTTGTCCCGGGTCATATCATAAAGGGCATATGCGGTTCCCATCAGCTGAGTTTGATACATAATAGGGGTTGAAAGCCACCACAACAATCGAGTATCGAGACCTTCTTCCAGAACTTCGCCATACGGGTATCGTCTCAGCGAAAAGTCGATCAGGCTTTTGGATACATCGGGGTATGACTCCGGTATGACTGCGCTCTCACCTTGCTTTTTAACAAAAAAGTGAACGCCCCCCCCGGACGGGTAGAACTCCGATACCCGTTCTTCGAGCTGGGATTTTCCGTCGAGCATCACCGTCACCCGTATAATGTTGTCAGATCCGAGATCATTTAACAGGCTGCTGATGCTGGAGATGCGGTTGTGCAAAATGATTTCGACCTGGCCTTTTTCCGCCAGGATCTTTTTTCTGAATTCCGACTCGACCCGCTTGTCAAAATACCCGTAGAGCGCGATGACGATGACGACAACCGACAGGGTGGCAAGCCCTGCAAAAGTCAACACCAGATAGGTCGAAAAATGCTTCTTATTTCTTAATTGCAAGATTTTATTCAGAAATTCACTTGCGTTAATGCGTTCTATTTCGCGCTTGATAATTTTCATGGCGTCAATGAACAGCGACGATTTTATTTCTTTATCCATGGTAATTCGTTATCCTCGCGACTGAGTCAGCACGCAAATTTAGCCTTCCGTCTCCCTCCCCGATAGATCAGGATTCAGCTACTGGGATGCCGCCGCTTTTTAAATAGCCTAAAGTCTAACAAAAGTTGAAAGAAATTGTCAAAATAAAAAGTTTTGACATGATCTCGTTTAAATTTTTGATTGAACTAGTAACAAATTATAGTACAATTAGAGATAATTTCAGGCTATGATGCGTTACCCAAGCAAGTTTGACGCAAATAAAATTTCAAAACAACTTGAATTATAGGCCTATAAGCCAATAAAATCCAATATTTAAAATAATCTGCAAATTCCGATATTCAATGACCGAAACATTCACTTAAGCTGTATCAAATTGCTTCGCAAATGATCAGCACCAATACTCATAACGCCATGCTGTCCGATGGTTTAGAATCGGATTCCGGTAGCGGAATTGATCCGGAGTCACCATCAATCGGAAAGCGATCGGGCTTTATTTTATTTATATTCGCCCTGGCATTCAGGATGATTTATGTGTTCCAATCCACTGATAATCCGCTTTTCGGAGTCCCGGTGGTGGATGCGCATTCGTATGCCAAATGGGCCGACAAGATGGTCGACGGCATCTGGCTGTGGGATAGCGTGGGGAATTATCTGCCGATTTATTCGGCCTTTTTGGCCGTACAGCAGATACTCTTGGGCCCCAGCCCGATTGTAAATAAAATCCTACAGAGTGTTATGGGGGCCGGGACGGCAGTTTTAATGGCCCAGGTTGCCACCCGGGTCTGGAACCGCCGCGTGGGTTTGATCTGTGGCTATCTAATTGCCACTTACTGGATGCTGGTAATATTCGAATCCGAAAAATTTGCCGAAACTTTCAGCATATTTTTCCTCGGCCTGACGCTCTGGCTGTTGACCCGCTATTCAAATAGGTATTGGGTCCTCTTTGTGGCAGGTTTTGCATTTGCCTTATCTGCCGGGGTGCGAGCCAACCTGTTTCTGGTTCTGCCGTGCATCCTGTTCTGGCTGATCCGGCTAAATTGGAGTCAACCGCAGGCGGCCTTTAAAGCGGCGTTGCTGTTTGCCTGCGGAACGGTATTAATTATTGGACCAATCGTGGCCCGCAACTATTATCTGATCGGCATACCGATGCTGCGCGCCCAGGCGACCTGGAGCCTGTATTCGGGTCTGGCACCCGAATTTAAAGGACTGCATCCTCCGGCCGGTATTCTTTTTGACAAATACATGAATTTGCCGCGACAAGCTGGTGCTTTTTCTGAGCCTGAAACCGAGAATTTTTGGGGGAGAAAGCTATGGGATGTAATGAAAGGAGATCCGGCAGGCGTGGCCCTGAATTTTGTGCAGCGAATTCTTATTTTTGCAAATGCGCGTGAGTGGAGTCAGGAATTTGATGTGGCCGCCTACCGCAATTATTCGCAATTTCTTGCATTACCCTGGACCGGTTTCTGGTTGATCGGTCCCTTGGGCCTTCTCGGTTTATTTATGTGTCGCCAGCCAACCAGAGACCAAACCCTCATGATTATGGTCACCGTCGCGGTGATTCTATCCATTATTCCATTCAAGGTTTCAGACCGCTATCGCTTACCGCCGGCGGTCCTGTTGACCATGTTTGCCGCTGTGGCGCTATGGTATTTATATACCTGGTTTAAGGCCCGCGAAAAACGGACCCTTTATAAATGGCTTGTCGGCGGCGCGGTTCTTTGTCTGATCTGCTGGCCGGACTGGCAGAATCTGGCAGCGCGCAAATCGGCGCGACATTATTTTTTTGTCGGACTGCACCATGAATCTGCCGGTCGACTGCATGAGGCCGTAGCAGCCTATCAAAAATCCATGGATGAGTTTTCCTGGGATGCGGATTCACCCTACCGACTGGGTTTAATCTCAGCCCGATTGGGTCAGAGTCGGCGGGCAGTGGATTATTGGAATCAGGCATTGCAGCGGGAACCCGAGTTTCCCCAGGTATTAAATGAACTTGCCCATCACTATTTGCGGAAAGGTGAATTGATTGCTGCCGAAATGCAAATGGCTGCCAGCTTAAAATTGGCACCGACCAAAGTCGAATCGTTAATTTTAATGGCGAAACTCCAGCGCCGTAAAGGTGATACACGGAGTGAATTCGCCTATTTAAAATATACGTTAGATATAGATGCGATAGATATAACCCGCCAGCACCTTCCCGCAATGCTGCTGGCCGATCGATTCACAGAGTTGGGAAGCTATGGGGACGCAATCGGGCTTTATGACCGGGTCATGCGATCCCGGCAGCTAGACAAACTCGTCAGGGTGACTGCCGGCATGTTGGCCGGTATCACCACCGCAAGGTACTCAAGTCCTGCGGCCGATGCGCAGATTTACTGGCATTATGTTGAAAATGAATTTGATGAATTTAAATTTTTCTCATTGCAGGCTAAATTTCTCAATGGTAGCCTGTCCGAAAGAGAATTCAGGCGGCAGATTGGCGATTCACCGGATTGGAAAGTGTCCGCCGAATATGTTATCGGGTTAAACCGGTGGTTGAATGGAGATGCTGCTTCCGCCCTGCAGGCATTTGAGCGCTGCCTTCAAGTCGATACCGCCAGAAAATCCCGCATTCGGTACTCGCCTCAAAAATGGGCACAGGAAGATATTGAGCGGATAAAAGAAGGAGAACCCCAGAATATAGAATAATTCCGACTTCCGCATTCCGACTTCCGAAATCAAAAGTCTGTCACCTGTTTCAGGAGGAAAAACGATGCGTCACTATGGTGCCTATTCAATTATATGGCTTGCGATTCTACTTTCCTTTTTTAGTTTGATGTTGCCGACCGGTGCAAGTTCCGGCGATGAACCGGCTGCGCTGCGGATCGTTCGAATTACCCCGACCGGCAAGGATGTCCCGCCGGGACGGCAGATTGTTTTTCAGTTTGATCGGGCAGTGGTGCCGGTGGGGCGTATGGAGCGCAGCGCCGCTGAAATTCCCATTACCATATCTCCCGGGCTGGACTGTCAGTGGCGCTGGCTGAATACCAGTGCCCTGGCCTGTCAACTCGATGAAAAATCGTCTTTAACACCCGCCACCCGCTATGCGATCGTTGTGAATCCGGGCATTAAATCCGAAGACAGTGCAACCCTGGCCAAGCCCGTGCGGCACAGCTTCACAACCGAACGTCCCAGGGTACGACATGCCTGGTTCAGGACCTGGCAGGCTCCCGGCCTGCCGTTGATCCGAATGACTTTCAGTCAGCCCGTAACCCAAACATCGGTGGCTGAACATGTTTTCATGGCAGTTGATGGGCAACCACAGCAACGGATCCACCTGAAAGTTGAACCGGATCCGCAAGATAAACAGACGCCTTTATTTATTGCTGTGCCGGGAGAAAAAATCACTTTGATCCCGGGTTCGGCAACGTCATCGCAGCCATCTGACCGTGACCCAGGACATGCTGCGGCGACCCGCGGTATCGAGGCCCGGCGCGTCTGGCTGGTATCCCCTGCCGCCGAACTTGCCCCGGACCGCAAAATTGAGCTGCATGTGGAGCCGGGACTGGTCTCCTTTGACGGACCGCAACGCGGTGCGGAAAACCGTGTCCTGGTTGCGTTTCACACATTTCCTGAATTTGCTTTTGAAGGGGTTGAGTGCACCGACAATACGGACAAAAAGATCGTCATCGGCGCGGTTGAGGCGCAATTGGAGATTAAGGGCCGTTGTAATCCGCTGAAACGGGCGGCCCTGGTGTTCAGTGCGCCGGTGATCGAAGAACAAGTCAAAGACCATGTGGGCATCGTGCCGGATCTGGCCGGCGGCAGAAAAGACTATGACCCCTGGGCCAATTACCGCGGTTATTCCCGGCTGCGTTCACCCCACAAACAAGGACGCAAGTATCGAGTCTGGCTGCCGGAAGTGCTGCAGGCCGATCAAATTTATTCCATCCAAAGCGACTCCGCTAAATTTAAGGATGAATTCGGCCGCACCCTACCGGCTGCAATCGATATGCAGTTTGCCACCGATAACCGGCCGCCGGATTTCACCTTGACCCATCCCCGGGCGGTGCTGGAAAAAGACGTGGACACAGAAATGCCCCTGGTGGTGACCAATCTTAAAAAGGTTACCCTGGCTTATGATCGTCTGACAACCAATGGCAAGCAGAGCGGCCGAAATTACGAGCTTCAAATTCCGCAGGCACAAGACATCGCGTTTCGAACGCCCCTGCGGGTTCGCGAGATG
>Ga0209637_1000210_pt1 | contig 22751 bp, 20 predicted proteins | sample OlaalgELextract3_2_FD_187379 | JGI IMG/M metagenome (GOLD analysis project Ga0209637, IMG submission 187379) | Olavius algarvensis symbiont microbial communities from Tuscany, Italy - Type G ELBA extract 3 (SPAdes) (version 2) | ecosystem: Host-associated > Annelida > Digestive system >... | reverse complement strand
GGCGATTATGACCAATCATGCGCACATTCTTTTGCGCAGCTCTGAAATGGGTCTTTCCGGTTTCATGCGCCGGCTACTGACCGGTTATGCTGTTTCTTATAATCGTCGTCACCGCCGCTGGGGCCATTTATTTCAAAACCGCTATAAGTCGATTGTCTGCGATGAAGATGCTTATTTTACAGAACTGGTGCGTTACATTCATTTAAATCCGTTGCGGGCCAAGTTGGTTAAAAATCTATCCCAACTGGATCGCTATCGCTGGAGTGGTCATAGTGTATTGCTGGGTAAGGTTGAAAATGACTGGCAGGATCGGGACTACGTCTTGAAATGGTTTGGCAAAACGCAAGGCCGGGCCAAGGATGCGTATCGCAACTATGTCAAAAAAGCCATCGGTGAAGGCCGTCGGCCTGAGCTTGTTGGTGGCGGGTTAATCCGCTCCTTGGGCGGTTGGTCGGCGGTTAAGGCAATGCGCCGCTCGGGGGGACGTGAATTAAGTGATGATCGGATATTAGGCAGTGGTGAATTCGTCGAGCGGATCATCAAAGAAGCTGAGGCCAAAATTAAATTTCAATTGCCGGTGAGCGAAAATCATCAGAAAATTAATGAATATATAAGCAAAATATGTAAAAATGAAAAAGTATCCATTGATGAATTAACAGGGGGCAGCCGTCGCAAGGAGGTAAGTGGAGTTCGAAACCGGATTGCGATTGAATTGGTTAAGGGGCGTGGGGTTGCGTTAGCCGAAGTTGCCAGGCGGGTGGGTGTTTCGACATCGGCCATATCAAAAATCTTAAAACGGACGAGTCAGTAAGTCAATCAGGTCAACAACGTCCCCTAAACCCAAAATGGCTAACCAATCATTTCAGTGGACAGCCAGGGCTGTGCCACTTTGTTATTTCATACAAATTCGTCCTATTTGCTGGTTCGGCGAAGTCAGTGGTAGGCCTGGCTGCCTCTGACCGCCGTCGTTATGCATAAGGAATAGTAAATGCATCAAAAAGGAACGCTAATATTCTTCTGTGGAAAAATGGGTTCAGGTAAATCCACAAAATCGCATAAAATTGCTAGAGAAATGGGAGCAGTTTTACTATCCGAAGATGAATGGTTGGCAGCGATCTATCCTGATGAAATTATCAATTTCGACTCATACCTAAAGTATTCATCACGCATAAAGCCGTTATTAAAAAGTCATGTGCGAAACATCTTAAACACTGGTGTCACTGTAGTAATGGATTTTCCAGCAAACACAAAAAACCAACGCCAGTGGTTTAAAGAGATCTATTCAGAGCATAAAATACCACATAAATTAGTTTATCTAGAGGCAAGTGATCAATTGTGCTTAAAACAAATAGAGCAACGCAGAATAGCCAATCCAGAAAGACAAAACTTTGATACGGAAGAAGTCTTTTATCAGGTCAATAGTTATTTCCAGCCCCCTTCCGTTAATGAGGCGTTCAATATTGAGATTATTCGTAGTGAAAATGCATAACAACAAGCGGGTTGAGATCGATGCGCAAAAAGCGCGCGCGGCTCACCCTTGGTTATCTTTCCCTCGGAAACTAGTGGTAATTAATAGAAGAGTCGGTAACATCTACAATAACTTTAAATATACAAACCTTGTTAAACGATGAACAAGTCCAAAGCTTCCGTAGCTACAGGCATGCTACTTGCCGGTATCTTGTTGATATATTTCGGTTGGATCGTTGCCATTAAACCGAGCTTGAAAAACTATTTTAATTACCATGAAATTGGACAAGATGCGGTGTTTGCCAGTGCAAAGGTGTACGACTTCGACATGAACCAAGCACATGGCTGCCAGCCGCATGTCGAGTTTGAAGGCTTAGATGGCCATACTCATACCTTTATCAGTAGCACTTATTTCGATTGGAAGATTGGCTGCCCCGACATTGGTTCAGAAGTCAGGGTAAGATATCAACGCGGGAATCCCGAACAGGCGATGATAGACTCGTTCTGGGGTGTTATACTCTCGAATGGAAAGTTCTTGTTTGTTGGCTGCGCTCTGTCCGGGTTCGGGTTGGTTGTGGTTCTCGCAGTTCTCTCTATGGCCCTGATGAAAAACAAGTAGCATACAATTAGACGAATACAAAAAAGATAACCTACGCGATGGAGCTAACAGGAAAAGCTGGGCGGTTTGCGTAAAGTTATTGGATTCCCAAAGTTCGGTGGCCTGTAGCTCATCCCGGGACGTTATGTTTAAAAGAAAACAGCATGATTAAAAACGTCTAGGTAGAGTTTTATTTTCAGTAATCACTATAAGGGGGTAATTTATGGCTTGGACATTAGAAGATGAATCTAAACTTCATAAGCACAGAATAGGAGATGTTGATCTTTTTCGAGGTGAGATACTGATGGTCGCCAAAGAGGAAGCGGATATAGCCGGGCGAAGCATTTTCATTGTGGCAGTGGCCTTCACGCTTGCAGTGTTTTATTTAAGCGACAGGGCTCCCTTGGCTTGGATAATAGGAACTTTGGCCCTCGGCAATGCAGCTTGTGCTTTGGGGATATTTATCGTTCGTACACGAATAATAAAATGGGAAACAAAGATGTTCGATAAATTCGATACAATGGAACAAAAAGAATTTGAGAGATACGCCATTAAAGTTGAGGACATAAAGGGAGGAAGTCAATGAGCACATTACGAGAGCAGCTGAGACATGAAAAAAGAAAGCGAGAAATTAGAGATCGGCTGGAAAAAGAAATTCGGGATGAACTTAAAAGCGAAGGTTTTTACGACTGGACCATTTCACTGATTATCGCTGCGGCGATAGCAGCAATAGTGCTTATTGTTGCCCCTGAGCCAACAACTACCGCTGTAGGTGCTGCCCTTATTGCCATCTTAATTGTTACGGTTGCCGGTATCATGATGATCTGGGGTGTTGATGAACTGTCTATTTCCAGCATCGAGAGTGCTACTAGTCGGTATGGCGAAAGAGAAGACCGAGAAGATGAGCAATATGTAGCCAACATGGAAAGTCTAGGAGCGGAATAGGCCTTTAAAAAAGCCAAGCGAGACCGCATGAAAGGCCAATTAGACATTTATATAGAACTAGAAATCAATGATATTTATACATAACAACCGATTCACTCGGACAAAATAAAGCTGCGTTCGTTCCTCACGATGCTTTTTTGCCGGTGACGCGAGGCATTGGCTGGCTCAATGAGTGTTTTGTGCTTGACAACAACCCCATTTGGCTGCATAATGGTTTCATAGTGAAACCATTTGGAGGTGTCTATATGGCAACGGTAACGGTTAAGAATATACCTGATGAGCTTTACGACCGGCTTAAGTCAGTCGCAGAAATAAATCGGCGTTCCATAAATAGCGAGATTATCATGTGCATTGAAAATGCGGTTATAAGTCGCCCAATAAATCTCGACGAGGTGATTGAGAATACCCGTCAGCTCCGTCAATTGACAGCCGGACATCTGATCAGTGATGAGGAATTCAACCAGGCAAAAGCAGATGGTCGGCTATGATTGTGGTTGATACAAATGTTATCGGCTATCTCTTCCTATCAAGCGAGCAATCTATATTAGCCGAACGTGTCCTACAAAAGGACATTGAGTGGGCAGCACCGATTTTATGGCGTAGCGAATTTCGCAATGTCCTAACTCGTTATATGCGAAAAGATATCATCACGTTGGAGCAAGCTCAGCAGATAATGAATAGTGCGTTGAAATTACTAAGGGGTCGAGAATATGAGGTTCCATCATATGAAGTTTTAAGGCTTACCTCAACAAGCAAATGTTCTGCTTATGATTGTGAATTTATCGCTACGGCAAATGACCTGCAAGTCCCCTTAGTAACTGTTGATAAACAGCTGCTGCGCGAGTTTTCTTCAGTTGCAATATCATTAAATTCGTTCAGCGAATAATTATAAGGCATGACACCAGCCAACCTGTCACTGCACTTGACCGCAAGACGCTGGCGCGTTTGCGTCAAGTGAGTTCTTCGTTATGTGAGATATCTTCAGAGAAATATTCGCAGATATGGGTGAATGTTTTCAAATATCATTTATGCCGTGGGTAAGCTTGGGGAAGCCTGTAACGCTTGGACCGGTAACCTTTTGGCCTTACCGAATTAAATCTGAATCCCGCATCAATGATCCTATAAAAAATTAGGTATCAGATCTTGATCAGTGATTTAATTTGCCGACTAAATCACAAATCAAGACGCGAGCCCATGATTTATCTTCATTAATTCACAGTCCCCAAATCCTTGTGATACTCAAATTCTATCACAATAGATTTCGATGATTGTCAAATTACGGAGAATGGCAAGAGTACCAGATACATCAAAGCTCGGGACTATTAAGTCCATGACTGAAATTATTAGAATTCACATAAGGTGCTCAAAAGGATTAGTCTCCATTTAATGTCTGATTCAACAGTTGAGTGAAAAATCGTGAAGAAGCCAAATTGGATAGAATGGGCAAGATCACTTCAGGCGATAAGCCAAACGGGACTCCATTTTTCTGAAGACATTTATGACCAGGACCGTTACCGACAGATCGCGAAGATCGCTGCAGAAATTATAGCCCATCACACGAACCTTTCCGAAAAAAAAGTGTTAGAATTGAACGCCTCGGAGTTTGGCTACGCAACACCAAAAATAGATGTGCGTGGCGTTGTTTTCAAGGACTCAAAGATTTTGCTTGTTAGAGAAATTGCGGATCACGGACGTTGGACATTGCCAGGAGGATGGGCTGATGTTAATGAAACCCCGAGTCAGGCGACTGTCCGTGAGGTCTTTGAAGAGTCGGGATTTGAGACTCAAGCTATCAAGTTGCTCGCCGTGTATGATCGAGAAATGCAAGGACATACCCCGCCGTTTCCGTTTCACGTATACAAGCTTTTTTTTCTCTGTGAAATAATTGGAGGCCACGCGCAAGCTCATGGCGAAACGAGCGAAGTCGCATTCTTCGGGGAGCAAGAGATTCCAGAGTTATCGAAATCACGGGTGATTGAGAAACAAATACAGCGATTATTCCAGCACGTTGTAAATCCAATGCAACCGACGGATTTTGACTAATGAGATACTCAGATTATATCACCATTGATTTCGAATATTGTCGAATTACAAAGATTGGCAAGATACCTTACCCAACGATAACTCTTCAAACTACTACAATGTAGAGATTTCTATTCGTTTCTTGACATCCTGTTGCATTTTCGATACTTGAGAACCATAAATATTTCTATTTAAACCGATTCGATATACAGAACCGAATCTTGGTCTCACCTACCTATTCTTCTCATGTGGAAGCTGATCCTGATTTCCACCTCCTTTTGAGCAGAAAAAATCCAAACTGTAGCTAATATCAAACACTACCTGCTTCTAACTTTAGAGGGTTCACACTATGGATTCTCTACTAAACAACGGCAAAACCAAACTAGCCTCCATCTTTACGTCACTTAAATTAGCAATCTATCTTTCTACGGATAAGTATAAGGTATATGATCGGCTAATAGCTCTCGCTACTCCGACGATTCTTATTGGCCCTGTGGTTTTTTTAGCTTTGTGCTTTCTTATGATTAAATCGAAAGGGCTAGAGGCGCAACATTTCGAAATAGCCATTTTTATAGGATCATATGCTTTTTTACCATTTTGGTTTGCCCTCTGTGCCAATGAAGGTGAGACACTTACCCCTTGAAAAATTAGTGTAGAGCGGGTGGGAGTATCACCGACTGTAGCCTTTCCACATAACCATATAGGGACAGTACCGTCACACAGTTTGGAAATCAATGGGCAATTGGAACCCATGTCGTTCAACGGGGCGTGGGCACGGATGGTAGTTGTTTCAGGTTTACCAGTAACTGTAGCACCTGTTGGATTGAGCGATTCCGGCCTCCCGGTAGGTATCCAAATTATCGGTGACAGGTTCGAGGATCTGACAACCTTAGCCTTTGCTCGGGCTTTATCTGAGGTTCTTGGGGGATTCGTGTCTCCACCAGGTTATAAGGATTAGCACAGAAGGTCCTAACTTTTTGATAGCATATTTCGCCAACAAAGCTATAATTTATAAAGGCCAAAAATATTATAGATATCATTGACCCCTGCCCGGAAGGCCAGGTTGTATGTCTCTGCTATTTATCTGTAATCATTAATAAAATTTGTGATTTAGGATATCTAAAACATATCAGGTATCCGGTTTTAAGTTGCTGATTAGAATGAATGCTATCAGAATCAATTCAAAAATGAATTGAATCTTATAATTTAAAATCTGCTAATGGACGAATCAACTCTCTGTTCACCGGCATCCGTAATCGCTTGCTTTAAAGGAGCTGCAACCCCCGTTCGGCACGCTCCCCGCTGAAGGTATGGATAATCGAGCTTCCCTTTTTGTACCTGCATAACACCTAACCCGGATCCTCCGAAGGCGGAGAATCGAAAATTGAAGATTGTAAATTCATCCGCCGCGGAGCTTGGATGTCGCATTGCTCCGTCATTTTTAAATTCGCTGGCTGATCATATTTTTTTATCAACTAATTTTTGAAATACGTATGGCAGACATGCTTCTGCTTTCATGGGTCTACCGGCCAATAGGGAGTGGGTATCTATCCATTCTCGTTTATTCGCGGAGATATAGGACTCTATATCATGGGCCTCCATAAAGTTTTTGGTTCTTGCGGATACCTGTTTTCGGGCAGCTTCATAAATATCAGGGTAATGGCTCATAAGAGCTGCGGCACCGTCGATATAATGAGACCACTTTCTATCCTCTATCGATATGGTTTCTATTCCATCAGATTTTATCATGGCAAAATAGTCGCCACGATCAAAAAAGCGAACATACACATCCATATAAAATTTGGCCATTTCCAGGACGCTGGAACCAAAAAATGAATTAAATGCATCATCATCTATGTAGGCATCGGCAAGATACATCAAATCTTTGTCTACATAGTTATTGTTGTACATGTCTTTATAATCACAAATCTTTTTTACCGTTAAGGCATTTCTATAAAACCCGACACAATTCAGAACGACATCGGCCGCTATCCGGTGCTGGTTTTCGACAATTACTCCATTTTCATACATGCCGGAAATTTTGCCGGCAATCGTTTCTATTTTTTTTAAATAGTGGCCGATAAACCATATATCCGACACGCTGATGGTGTGCCCGCCATGTTTGATTTTACCCATCCAACACTCCGGCTGGGTCGCACCACTATGGTCGTATAATTTTTTCCAAAGCAGCATATTTCTCATGTTGCTTTTTTTATCATGCTTAAAACTTTCATCATATGGGGTTGCAAAATTTAGATAGTCTATGATTTTGGGGCATACTGTCCCATGTCTTCGACAGACAACAGTGACATGGCTGGCTCCGCGTTCCAATGCCGTTCTGGCATTTTCAACGGCAAAAGCACCCATACCGATAATCACGACTTTTTTATTTTTCCAATCGAAATCTTTGGCATCGTCGGATATGCCGGAAAGAATTTCCCCCTGGAAGACACTTTGGTTTTCCCAATCAATTTTCCTGGGCGCCCCCACCCGATCATTGATTGCTAAAATGACGCCCTTACTTTTGAGGTACGAATTCTGTTGACCATTGCTTATTTTTAGGCGATACGCATCATCCAATTTCTCTAACCGATCAACATTGGTTTTTAAAAAAACCTTATCTGATACATTCCGGGCGATTTGAGCAATATCTTCCAGTATTTCCCTGGTGGTAGAATGATCGCGGTTTGACCTAAATTCTTGTTCAACCAGTCGATAGCCGCCCTCTGAAGTATTAACCTGCGAGGTGGTATTGGCATACTTTGACCATATTCCTCCAATGATATCTTCTTTGTCAATCACACAAAATGAGATATTGTTTCTCGCCAACTGATTGGCAGCGTATAATCCAGTCACACCGGCACCGATGATGGCAACATCAACCTGTTTCGGCAAAGGCTTGTTGCCGGGAATTTTTAGCTTGCGATGGTCGAAAATAAATCTTTTTTGCGCATACTCAATAATTGCACTTTCTGCAATACGAGAATTTTCGCCATCAAGTTTAATGACATCCGCGCCTGTTTCTCCGAATTTCAATTCGGCGGAATTTACGCCTGAGTCATCAATTAGAAACAGTGCATAGGGAAAACACGTGGACCTTATTTTTTTTAATTCAAATAACAAATCATTTACCATTCCGACCTGGTCAGCCGTAAACAGGTAGCCATATGGCAAGTCGGCATATTTTCTGATTTCATGCAATATTGACGGGATATTATGGGAATCAAGGGTTAGCATATGGTCTAAAGCAAGCTCCAAATTGCTGAAGTTTGCTATTCTCATATCAACAGCGGTATGATTGTTCATTGGCAAGGTCACGGTATTCCCCCTAAATTTTCAAATGGTTATGCTCAGACAAGAGCGCCTCTGAAATCAACTGAAAATCATGAAAATTTTAAATCTGCTATTTTAACGCCTTCAACCAGCGACTTTAATTTTAACCATGCAATTTCACCGGTCACACCAGCTGCGGATGCAGTTGTGGCAAACCCGCAATCAGTTGATCCGATGACTCTATCCGGTCCAAGAAAATCAACGAAATTTAGAATACGTTGCGCTACCAGTTCAGGATGTTCAACGGTATTGGAGGTGGTATCGATCACACCCGGCATAAGAATTTTATTTTCGGGAACAACACATTTTTTTATTATTTCCCATTCATGGGCATGGCGATGATTACTGGATTCAATTGAAATAAAGTCTGCATTTATCCGCATGATGCTATTGAAGATTTTAGCTATATCGATATCACAGTGATGAGTACCGGGATAATTGCCCCAGCAAATGTGTGCCCTGCATTTTTTCTGATCCACAGATCCCAGTGCCTGGTTCAATATCGCAACGTTGCTTTCGATCAACGCTAAAAAGTTTTCATCCGGCAAGTCCTTAAATCTGGTGTGTCTTCCCATGGCCAGATCAGGACAATCAACTTGCAGCAATACGCCGTAACTATTTATTATTTCATACTCCCGGTTTAACACCTCTCCTAACTTTTGAAGATACGTTTCGTAATTTGGATAGTAAGTATTTTCTAAAAACAGTGCGACAGTACCCGGTGAGGGCGATGTGAAAAACAATTCGGAATCTGACTCCGGATATTTCTGTTTTAACTCATCAAAGACACTAACCATCATATCAAGTTCTTTTCGCAATGAATCCTCCCCGGTATATAAAAGTTCCTCTGAGGATGCCGGCAGCTTAATCGGCGCTTTTGGATTAAGTGTTATCAACCCGTTTCTTCCGCTAAACCGCCTTGAATACTCCGGCAATTCTTCCAGATCTTTCGGAAAAGGAGCAATACCTGTTTCAAAGAACCCTGATATTCTATTGATAGTCGAATTGATGTAATCGGATCTCGGCAATTCACCATTGTTGATGAATGATAATCCCAATAAAATTTGCTTTTCTATAATATCCCTCAAATACCGGCGCAAATCATCATCATCAATTTTTTTCTGCTTTAAAAATTGGGTGTGCATTTCTTTGGGACGCGGTAATGATCCGACATGGGTGGTCTTAATTTTCATTTTTATGGCGCTTTCTTTAGCGGTGCTTTTACCTAGTCAGGTATAATCATCTAAATTTTTGCCGGAATTATTACCTGAGATTTTTCCGGCAAAGTCGAGTTTAGTACCTGAATTTTGCACGAGTCGGAGGCTTTCATATGCAAGGCACTTAAGGGTGGGGCTATAGTACTTTATGCCGAACCCTTAATAACACAGCAGATGAAAGCCTCCGGTTCGCCCGCAGGGTGAAAATTAATGAGATAAAATCGGCTATAATCCTTTTTTATGATTGGGTAATTAGCTTTACTTCTCAAATTATTACAACCATCTGTAATTAAATATTATTCAAACTTCTCATTAATTTTCATGCAAGATTCAGGTAGTAACCATTAGACATTGTTTATATCAGCGCATGAATCTCATCGATCAATTGATCCGGTAATGGATGTTCAAAAATTAAATCAGGATCTATTTCTATGTCCAAAGAAGATTGCAGTTGAGATATAAATTCGGTAATACTCATTGAATCCATTCCTTGCTCTATCAGTTCAACATCCGGATCAATAGATTCAATATTTGTCACTTTAAAAAAGAGCCCTTGGATCAGGTTCCGGACTTCTTCTCTGGATAATTTATTATTAGGGTCTTGACTAATATGAATTTCATCATCGGCATTTTCAGCTATCGTCTTACTTTTTAAATTGGAATCCAATTCAATACCATTGCGGTTAGAATCAAGATGATCCAGTTGATAATAATCTGCAAGAACCGAAGATCGGGTTCTGTCAAATTGAATCTCTATATTTTCTATATTTTTTCTAACCTTGTCATCTACGCCTTTGATAATGATGTGGGCATTGGTTCCGCCAAATCCAAAACTGCTGATACCAATGTGTGTCTGGTTATCTATTTTTGTCTCCTCTGAGGCGACCTTCAGATTGTATGACTCGAAATCAATATATTGATTGGGCCGGTTGAAATGCAAATTGGGAGGGATAATGCCATGATAAAGTATCAATACTGATTTTATCAGGCCGGCCATACCGGCTGCAGATTCCAAATGCCCAATATTTGATTTTACCGAGCCTAGAAAACATTTCCGTTTGCGACCATTTGCAATTGTTCTTTGAATGGCTGATATTTCAATTGGATCACCAATTTTGGTTCCGGTTCCATGACATTCAAGGTAGGTTATGTCCTGCGGCTGAATGGCTGCATCTTGACAAGCATCATTGATTAATTCTTCCTGTGCTTCCGGATTCGGTGCAGATATAATCGCCGAACGGCCCCCATTTTGGTTAATTGATGAGCCTAGTAAATCGGCATAATAATTTTTCACCAGATTTTTGTTTGCCAACAGAACCAGGCCGCCGCCTTCTGAACGAACGTAGCCATTTGCGGAATCATCAAACGTCTTGCAACGATTATCCTCAGACAAAAAACCCGAATTTTTCATCTGATCGGTAAAATCATTTCCCAAAATCATATTCACTCCGCCGGCAATCGCATAATCAACCCTGCCGGCTTCTATATCCTTTGAAGCATAATGGACAGCAACGAGTGAAGATGAACAGGCGGTATTAGATACCCAGCTCGGACCTCTTAAATCATAGTGGTAGCTTATTCTGGATGCAATTATGCTTGGATTGGTTCCGATCGGAAAGTAAACCGATTCCCGATCACCCCGATACTCCTGATTCCAGACCCCGATATATACGCCTATTCTTTTTTTATCCAATACAGCGAGATCAATACCGGCATCTTGCCAAAGCAATTCAGTCAATTCTAGGGCCAATATCTGTTGAGGATCCATTGTTCGAGCTTCGGCCTCGGAAATGTTAAAATATTTATGATCAAACCTGGTTATTTCATCATTCATAAAACCCGCTTCAAAATGGCCTCGGTCGGCATCTGCTTTTATTTGATCTTCTCTGCTCAGCAGCATTTCCCAAAATTGAGGCAAATTTTCAATTGAAGATGGAAATTTACAACTCATCCCTGCAATAGCCACTTCGTTTTTTGGCGGTTTTATATGCACGTGCTGTTCATCGGATTTGTTTAATCCAAAATGTTTAATAAGTTGATTAACCGTCTTGTATCGATAAAAGTCTTGCGGGGCCAATGAAGGGAAATATATTTGTAAAATTTCAGAAAACTCGGCAAAAGTAAGCGATGTAAAATTCTGATATGCCAGTGAAGCTTTGAAATCCAAGCCAGGGCGAAATTCTTCTATTGAACGCGCTAATTTGTCTAAAAACAGCTTTTGATCGAGCATCTTCCTCTGATGCAATATCCACTCTATTTCATCCTCTCCTCTGAACATCGATGATACATATGTGTAGTTATCAAATACATCACAACATTTATCTAGTACCGGATGAAAACCGATTTCAATTATTTCTAGCTGATAACTGTTATATTCTTTTTTAATGGTTTGCATGGCCCTGATGAAATCTACCGGGGTGGCTAACCAGTTATGCCAGTGCTGGTCTTTAAGCTGATATTCAAAATTTGTCGTAACTCCCGATACAAATTTGGAATCATCGATTTTATTGGATTTAATGATCTTGATTTCATCAATGAATTTTCTGTAGTCCGGATGGTGCCATGGATGGGGGAGTCTCATTTTTACAAAATCAGAATTTTTGCTCAAAAAATTCAGCATCTCATCGGTATATCCGCTCAATGTTACATGCTTTTTTGAATTATCAACAAAATTTAACGAAGATAGGTTTACGGACAACCGGTCAATCTGTTGATCGGATAATTTGCCATGCAGCATCACACCATTTAAATTTGCGGCTGCCTCGCCTAGCTGGTAAGTTAAAACGAGAATATCCTCTAAAGGATATAGTCCCGCTTGAAAGGCCGCAGTTAATTCTCCAACACTATGACCGATTACTACATCCGGCTTATATCCCCACTGACTCCAAATGTCCGACAGGCAAATTTGAGATACGACTGTTAACAATGGGCTGCACGGGCATCTGTGTTTACCGATCTCATTTTGCCATATTTCTTCTAAGTTTAAATTTAATTTTGAACTTAAAATGTCGTCTATCTCCGGCCAATATTTTGAATGTTTTAATAGTGTCGGTTTACTCTCACTATTTTTTGTACCTTCACCTGAATACAAATAAACGATTTTTTTCATCTTTTCGACCTCAACATGTTGCCAATAACAGGTAATTTTTAACACCCAGTATAATCAACGAAGCAATTCACCAAAAAAAAACCTCCCGGTCAGGAGGCTTGTTGCCATTTGTCTGGACGACCTCATGTATCCCTTGCGGGCCTGGAATTAGCACCTTTATGGAAAAGGTTGCTGAGCGGTCAACAGGCCAGATCCCTCGCGCTTCTCTTCATGATTATTTCTAATGTTATTATGATAGGAATGAAAATATCGATGTCAACATTCTTATGCTGCTTTTATCGGCGCAGAAGGGTTGCTCTGGCTGCGGCGACACCTGATCCATCTATACCCTATAGTTGCATAAAATTTTGAAATCCGACTTAGCTGCTGCAATGAAGACCATTGAAAGTATTGACTGATCCTGGATTCTGGTTTCTGGATCCTGGATGTCGTTGAAAATCACCGATAGTGTACTGTTAGATATCCAGCATCGAGTATCAAGCATCCAGCATCGAGTATCAAGCATCCAGCATCGAGTATCAAGCATCCAGCATCGAGTATCAAGCATCCAGCATCTGCCCGGAAAAAGCAACGATCTCAGACATAACGGCCAGGCTAGATGACAAGAATTTATGTCATGTTAGGGTATATTACAGTCCGGCCCGGTCCAGAAATTCTATAATAGCGTTGTTGACCTCCTCGGGCTTTTCCATCGGCACGATATGTCCGGCTTCCAGGATGTGGACCCGGCTCGCTTTCGCAATCGAATGTTCCAGAAAATCACCGTATTTCGGTGGCGTTACCTGGTCGTCTTCAGCTGACACCACGAGAACGGGTACCGTGATTGACCCCACCCGCTGCATCACGTCGAAACTGTCGCATGCTCGAAAATCTTGCATCAAAACCTCAGGTTTGCAGCGCGCTGTATCATCTTTAAAGCTCTTTACCCGGTCTGGATCGGTTACCTTGGAAGTAGCCAATTTAACCATCATATCCACAAAGCTGTTTATATTTTTCCCGATGGTCTCGAGAATTTCCGGCGCAACCTTGAGCTTTGATCCGGTACTGATAAATATACCAGCCTTGAATAGGCCCGGGGAATCTAACAAAAGCTGCTGGGCAACAGCCCCACCTAAGCTTAATCCGCACGGAATTGGCCGCGGGGCGTTTATGGCGCTGATTAAATCAGTCACCGCACGGGTATAATCTTCAATTCTATCGTTGCCGCCGTCGTCGCTGGAGCCGTGCCCGGGCAGATCGATGGCGATCGTATTGGCCCGGTCCGCCAGCCCCTCAACCTGGGCCTGCCAGAAAGCCCCCGTCCCTCCCGCACCATGAATGAACACAATGGTCGCTTGGGACGGATCCAGCGGCCATTTTGCAGCCATGTAGCCAATTCCGTTTATCTTGCGTGCTTCCATCCATACCTCCAAAGAACTTTCGATTCGAAGCTTGGAAAATAATACTTTCACTGTTTTTCAGGTTCTATATCTGTTTGGGTTATTAGTTGAATGTCACCTGAAACACCATCTCCTTTTTTTGAATCAAATTCCGAATTTGCTTCTGAACTGTCTGATCATTAATCGGCTCCACCAGTGAAACCGGGCCATCGTTGTGATTCTTTTTATATTTCCACTGCCGGATGTATCCCGCTACAAGCACATAGGCGCATCCGCCGACTCCGCAACAGGTGGAGTCCAGAACGGCATAACCGACAAAATACAGAATCTCCCGGCCATTGTAAGGCAGGCGAATCTCTTTGCCGAAAACATAATGCCCGCCGATCGCCGTTACTTGCCGACCGAGTCTGGGGTGGACAAATTCTTGTGGGTCGGTATCAATACTCAGCATAGTTTCCTTTGCTTAGACTGCCGACTATATGAAAATGCGATAAAGCTGTCAATCCGGAAACCGGGAAACCAGGTCTAAGTCATTCATGCAACCATCGCTTTTTAAATCATACCATTCAGGCGGCAATCTTAAATTCTCACGCAAGACGCCAAGACGCAAGGAAAGATAGCGATACACTCGGCACCCTTGTGGCTTTGCGAGAGGTAATCTTGGATCATCCATGATAGACACAATTACTTTGAGGTTAGCCTGCCGCGAAAACAAGAGCGATATTAATTATTTCGCTCCCGGCAACCTTGAAACCATCACCATCACCCCTATATTATGCCATTGGCTTTGTCTTATATTTGTGGTAGTATACGTAATTATCTTAAATTTAAAGGAATAACGTACCACATGACAACCTTGTATCTGAAAGATCTGGTAAAATCGTATTCCGGCAGACGGGTGGTCAATTCGGTCAGCCTGGACGTCAAAAGCGGCGAAGTGGTCGGGCTTCTGGGCCCCAACGGGGCTGGAAAAACCACAACCTTTTATATGTGCATCGGATTGGTTAGACCTGATGACGGCCGGGTCCTGCTTGACGAGGAGAATATTACCGATTTTCCCATGTATCAGAGAGCCCGCAGAGGTGTCGGCTATCTGCCCCAGGAGACTTCAATATTCCGTAAACTGACTGTCAAACAAAATCTGATGGCAATATTGGAAATTCTACCCATAGATGCGACCGAACGTGCGGAGCGTGCCGATATGCTGCTGGAAGAGTTGGGCATAAAACACCTGCAGAAACAGAAGGCAAGTGTTTTGTCAGGCGGCGAAAAACGCCGTCTTGAAATATCGCGTGCCCTGGCAACCAACCCTTCTTTCATACTTCTCGATGAGCCCTTTGCCGGCATCGACCCGTTGGCCGTCAATGATATTAAAAATATTATCATCCATCTCAAGCGGCGAGGTATTGGTATCCTCATCTCCGATCACAATGTGAGAGAAACTTTAGGGGCCTGTGACAATGCGTATATATTGGTAGACGGCCAGGTTCTCGAATCCGGTCCCCCTGATCAAATAGCCGCCAGCGAAGCCGTATGCCAGGCCTATCTGGGTGATGAATTTCAATTGTAACGCCCGCCTTAAACAGGTAATATAGCCACCCGACTTTCGCATTCCCGCTTCCGAATTCATTTTTTTGTCCTCTGTCTTCTGTCCTCTGACTTCTGTCTTCTTGCTGTTCACAATACCAGCGATTTAATAAAATCCAGCAGCTGGTTGAGGTTCTGGCAGGGTCGCACTTCGTCACAGCAGGCCTGATAGGTGCGCATCTCGCTGTCGCCCGTGTACCAGAAATATTGAGTTTCCGGGTTCAGCCAGATAACACGGCGCGACCGTTGCCGCATCTCCTCCAGAATCTGATCCTCGGGGTTTCCATAGTTGGTTCGGCCGTCGCCGATGACAATCAAAGTGGTCTTTTTGTTGAGGATATCCATATAGCGCTTATTAAACTGGCGTAACGTCAGACCATAATCGGTGGCGGCATTGTATTCGATATTTGCCTCTTTCAGTACTTTTTCAATCGCCTGATTAATCTCACAGTCCTCGAAAATTTTGGTCACTTCTTCCAGGCCGGCTACAAAAACGAAACTGCGAACCTGGGTGAAGCACTCCTGCAGGGAATACAGCATATTGAGCATGAATCTGGCCGCTGACCAGACAGAACCTGAGACATCACACAGAGTAACGATTTTGGTTTTGCGAGGCGGGCGGTTGCGAAAAAAAAGCTCCAGGGGAATACCCTGATAGGCGGCCGCCCGACGCAAGGTTTTCTTAACATCCAGCGAGCCCCTGTTTTTGACGGCATAGCGCCGGCTGGCGGTATCCTTTAATTTGCGAACGAGTTGTTCGATCACCGCGCGCATCGTTTCCACTTCTTTTTTGCTTAAAGAAGCAAAATGGACTTCGCCCAACCGATCCAGGTGCTGTTGATAGGAGGTAGTTATCTGACTGTCATCGTCAAAAGGCCGGGGTTGCCGGGTAAGGAGTCGACGGGTGCTATCCAGTCGGGCATCGAAGAGTTCTTTGAGATCCCGGCGAGTTTCCCAGTGCATGCGATCGCGCTGATCGATTAAAAATTGAGCCAGCGCGTCTTCCAGCGCATTAATCTGCAGCATCATTTCGAGGCGCTGAACCATAGGCCCCAGATTCGACCCCATGCCGCCGCCTTTTCCGTCACCCTCAAGCAAACCCTGCTGCATTTGTTCGAGAAACGGCTGGGGATCACCCCCTAAAAAATCAAGCACGGCCTGCCGGGCAGCATTTCCATTTTGTTCAGGGCTTAAGGCCTGAAGGGTATCTTGGATCCGGTCGGCAAGCGGGTCGGCGTGCGTAATATTCGACTCCTGACGCAGTTCATGGAAAAACAGATCATACAGGCGGTTGAAGTGGAATTGCTCCCGACGGCTTTTAGCGAAATTGGCGCGCAGCACCGCGCCAAACTGAGGTTCATCTATTATGTCGACCAATTCCAGCTGATTGAGGCAATCGAGGACTTCGGAAGTCGAAACCCTCAGCCCCGCAGCACGGGAGATGGCGACGAATTTGAGTATGAGGTTGACCATAAGAAGAATTGCCTAAAATGCGCTAAAATTCCTAAAGTGCCTAAAATTGTGGTGCAGCATTGTTCTTTAATCCCCCAATCCCTCAATTCGGCGCAAATGGCCATAGATCGTGTCCAAAAAAGTTGACTCATTTTAAGAGTAAGCTACGAGATCTGAATTTTAGGCATTTCTACTATCTTCTCGATCTTCTCTGTTACCTGCACTACATCGGTTCTGTATTTGCAGATAACATTCAGGGTGTCGATGACCACCTCAGGCTTTAAATCTTCAACCTGCAAGGCAATCAGGGATTGGGCCCAGTCCAGGGTCTCTGAGATACAGGGCTTCTTTTTTAGATCCAGGTCCCGAATTTTGCGAATGGCGACCACCAGGCGTTCGGCCAAATGATCCTTAATAGCGGGGATCTTCAGTTTTACAATTTCCAACTCCAGGTCACGCTCCGGGTAATCAATGTAAAGATGGATGCATCTTCTTTTGAGTGCATCACTCATGTCCCGGGAATCATTGGAGGTTAAAAATACAAAGGGTATATTGGTTGCTTTGCGGGTCCCCAGTTCCGGAATCGAGACCTGAAAATCACTTAGGACCTCCAATAAGAATGCTTCAAACTCAGGATCGGATTTATCGACTTCATCTATCAGAAGCACGACCGGATGGTCAGAGCCGATGGCCTGCAAAAGAGGACGGGGTTGAAGAAAGCGTTCCGAGAAAAAAGCATCTTCCTGGCAGGCGATCCGATCGACGGCCTCCGACAGTGAAGTTGCCCCCGTAACGACATCGTCGATTTTTCCTTTCACCATCTGGGTATATAGCAGTTGTTTGGCATACTCCCATTCATAAAGGGCTTTGGCTTCATCCAGCCCCTCATAGCATTGCAGTCGGATCAGTTTGCGATCCAGGCTTCGGGCAACGGCCTTGGACAGCTCCGTCTTGCCGACACCGGCAGGTCCTTCCACCAATACCGGTTTCTGAGTAGCCTGGGCTAAGAAGACAACCGTCGCAATAATCTTAGAGCAGATATAATCGGCCTTCTGCAGCTCGGTTTTGACATGCTCGACACTTTTAAATTTCATTTAATATTCCCTCTGAAGAAAAACACCTGAATCTTGCATATGAACGCCTCCGACTCGTGCAAAATTCAGGTAACACATTCTAATGCAATATAAGGTGCTCATTATAATTTTCAATCCCTATATCACAGCACTTCTTCCAAGTACACCTCTATGTAGCGGCGCCAGCGTGTTTGAAATTGCCCTTGCTATCCTGGCCTGCCGTAATTAGATTACTCTCCATACGGGAGATCCAAATCATGACAAAAAGAATGCTGCTCCATCTGAAAAACGAGATGCTGATTGCGAATTGCCTGGCCAACTTCATCGGTGTTTTTTTGGTTAAATTTCTGATAGATATAGGCGAATCTCCATTACCGACCGACGTTTTTCAGAACCCGGTTGTCGACTTTATCGATACGATCTTTACGCCATTTGCATTTTTGTTTGTCGGAATCACCACCTATTTTTACGAAAGGCCGATCAGGCGATATTTAACAGCGAAATACAGCAATACCACCGTATCGCAGAATTTAGCCAGCACGGCTCGTAGAAGAGTCCTTAATGAACCTTTTGTCGCGATCACTTTGGATTTCAGCATGTGGATGTTGTCAACGATAATCTACCCGGTGATGTTCTGGCTCGTGGATGCCGGCCCATATGTAATTCAAAGATCAATCGTACATGGTTTGAGTATCGGTTTGATCACCGTGACGGTTGCGTTTTTCATGTTGGAGCATGTTTCCCAAAAAAGGATGACCCCTCACTTTTTCCCGGACGGCGGCTTATATGCTATACCGCGAACGCTGCGGATCCGGATTCGCACACGACTGGCCGCCCTTCTGGTAGCCTGCAATTTGATTCCATTAATTTCGATAATTCTTTTTATCCAACGTATTGCCAGCAAATATACGGATCCCCTCGTCACTATGGATCTGGTCGGTTCCGCTATCATTATCAATTCGTTGCTTTTCATAGCTATCGGAATCTTTCTGACCGGGCTCGTGAGCCGAAATTTAACCCTGCCCTTAAGAGAAATCATCCAAACTTTGCAAGGAGTCAGGAACGGCCGGTTCGACAAAAAAGTTCAGGTTACCAGCAACGATGAAATCGGTTATACGGGAGACGTGATCAATGAGATGACCGAGGGTCTCAAGGAGCGCGACCGCATTCGCCAATCGCTGGGTATCGCCCAGGAGGTTCAACAGCACCTGCTGCCGCGCCATGCACCCGAAATCAAAGGCCTGGATATTGCCGGCCAAAGTATTTATTGCGAAGAAACCGGCGGAGATTACTTTGATTATTTGACGGCCGGCAAAGACGGGTCAAGAAAGGTTAAAATCGTGGTCGGTGACGTTTCAGATCATGGAGTTGCCTCGGCCCTGTTAATGACCACGGCGCGGGCTTTCATCCGTCAGCGGGCCTCAAGAGCCGGCAACCTCAACCAGATTGTAGGCGATGTCAATCGCCAGATATCGATGGATGTGGAGGACTCCGGCCGTTTTATGACCCTGTTTTTATGTGAAATCGACAGTCAAATCAAAACCATCCGCTGGGTCAATGCCGGTCATGATCCGGCGGTCATGTTTGACCAACGTAGCGGAAGCTTTGTAGAACTCACCGGACGCGCACTGCCGTTAGGTGTCTCTGAGAAGGCAGGCTATCAGGAATCCCAACGCAAGCTTGCGCCGGGTCAAATCATTTTAATCGGCACCGATGGGATCTGGGAATCCCAAAACACCGAGGGACAAATGTTCGGCAAAGAAAGGTTCCGCAAGGTTATCCGCACCCATGCCGCGAAATCAGCCATAGAGATCCTGCAGGCGGTGTTTGACGAAATCGATGAGTTCTGCCATCCGCTGGAAAATGAAGACGATGTGACGTTGGTGGTTATTAAGGTTGATTCTCAAACGAACTTGAATTAGATACAGAGTTTTGTGTCAGATCCTAAAATTATTAAGAAAGCAATTCTGATGGACTCGTAAAAAGTCAGAATCCTCAAATTTCGATCTCATAACTTATAGAAATTATCAAGTGTGAAATTTGAAAATCGGTTCTTTTCGGACTTTTTACGAGACCGTCAATTCTAGTTTGGCAAATCTAATTTGGCACCACACAAAACCCGGGAGGCAAGCATGGACAAACCGATTGAAAATTACTGGAAGCTGCGGCTGGTTGATCTGAAAACCGCTCTGGAATCAAATAACTTCGAGGTCTACCTGGCAGACGATCGTCAAGCGGCCAGTAAAATCGTACTGGATGACATCATACCCAAATTGAATGCCAATTCCATATCATGGGGCGGGTCCATGACCTTTCTAGCTGCCGCCGGACTGTATGACCGATTAAAAGATAATAAAGAGATTGAGGTGCTGGATACCTTTGATAAAAGCGGTTCCAGTGACCAAATACTTGAACGGCGCAGACAGGCCCTGCTGGTCGATCTATTTATCACCGGCACAAATGCGATAACGGAGACCGGCCAACTGGTGAACCTGGATATGATCGGCAACCGTATCTGTGCCCTGACCTTCGGCCCCAAATGGGTGATCATACTGGTCGGTCGCAACAAACTCGTTGCTGATTTGGATGAAGCCATGTACCGGATTAAAAATTATGTCGCCCCGGCCAACTCGATGCGGCTGGACAAAAAAACACCCTGTGCCAAGACGTCCTATTGCCAAGAGTGCGAAAGTCCGGATCGAATCTGCAACACGTGGACCATCACTGAAAAATCTTTTCCAAAAGGAAGGGTCAAGGTTGTGTTGATAAATGAGGATCTTGGTCTCTAAAAATCGATTATTATAAACTTATTCAACCAGTTAACGATTCAACTATGCCTGGATTTCTGAGGCAAGGAGGTAACAATGAAAATACTAGTAGGATATGACGGTTCCAATGTTTCCAAGGAAGCCGTATCTCTGGCCGAACAACATGCAAAGACGTTCAAGGCTGAAATTATTATCGCACACTCGATGGTCGGTGGGCCTGAAGTGCCGCGCAAAGATTTCGAGATCGCCGAAAATAATATCGAACATGAAAAGAACCGGCTGCTGGACAGTCAAATCCCGTGTGAATCGGTTCTATCGGTTCGCGGATTTCAAGCCGGTGAGGATCTGGTTCTACTGGCCGAAGAAAATAAAGCTGACGAAATCATTATCGGCGTACGTCGGCGATCAAAAGTCGGCAAACTGCTTTTCGGCTCCACCGCTCAATATGTAATCCTGAATGCGCCCTGTCCGGTGGTTTCGGTTAAATAGGAGGTAAATTTTGACAGTATCGTTTGTGTGGTTTGATATTGGTTATACACTGCTTTACATGCAGCGCGAAGTCACCTATCAACAGGCGTTAAAGAAATTAGGCCATGAGGTTCCGCTGGATGACATTGAACGGGAATTTCATTTAACGGATAAACTTTTCATGCGGGAATATCCGGGCCTTTTTCTAAAAGCAAGAGAAGTCTTCATGCCGTCGTATCTGGGCATCATGAACTACCGTTTGGGATTGAGTCTGAATGTTTGTGAACTGGATTTATGCTGGGATGAAATAAAAAAGAGCATCGATAACTACTGGCTGCCGTTTGATGGCGTAAAAGAAGTACTGGCTGAACTAAGGCAAAATTCGGTTGGGCTGGGCGTTATTTCCAACTGGGATTGCACGGCGCGGGATATCCTGTCCGCAACCGGACTGATCGATTTTTTTGACCACCTGGTTATTTCGTGCGAGGTGGACTGCATAAAACCGGATCCCCGCATCTTTGATATCGCTTTGCAAAAAGCAGCTGTACCGGCCCGGGACTGCATCTATATCGGAGACAATTACTATGACGATGCCCTTGGCAGTCGCAAGGTCGGCATGCCGGCTTTGATTATCAATCGCTTTGGGAAACTGGGCGTGGAAGAGATTGAAGATTGTCCGGTGATCGGTCACTTGTCCGATCTTTTTAACTTAATCCCTGAATTCAAGGAACAAAAATAATATGGCAAGCAATCCTGATACGCCAATCATCAGTATTGATCGCGGAGCTACTTTCACGGATTTTGCGATGGTTGAATCCGGTCGTTTGAAAGAAACATTCAGTCTTGAAAATCGAAGTTGGCAAGCCATCAGTTCCTCCTATGCGCATTTGAATACCAAATATCATTCGGACCATATCGTATTCTCGGGTTGTGCGACCGGTATGCCCGCTGCCATGCAGGAGCGCATCAACATCATTGCTGAAATTGACGCCATCGGATTTGGGGGGGCGGCGCTGGTGAATAGCAGCAATTGCGTTGTCGTGAGTATGGGCACCGGTACTGCAGTTGTTCATTTCATTAATAACAGTGCCAAGCATGTCGGCGGCTCCGGTGTCGGCGGCGGCACCATCAAAGGGTTAGCTTCTCTGATATGCGGCATAGAGGATCCGCTGCAACTAGACGCACTGGCCATGCAGGGCAGTGCATCAAACCTTAATCTGACCATTTCGGATCTGGGATATGAAGAAATCAGTTTTTTGGGTGCGGACATGACGGCAAGCAATTTCGCATCGGTCAAGTCAAAAAAAACTGAAGATCTGGCGGCTGGTATTTT
>Ga0209637_1000204_pt1 | contig 23265 bp, 18 predicted proteins | sample OlaalgELextract3_2_FD_187379 | JGI IMG/M metagenome (GOLD analysis project Ga0209637, IMG submission 187379) | Olavius algarvensis symbiont microbial communities from Tuscany, Italy - Type G ELBA extract 3 (SPAdes) (version 2) | ecosystem: Host-associated > Annelida > Digestive system >... | reverse complement strand
AAATTGAATATTTATTGCTGGCGCGTTGCGCCGTTCTTTAATAATATGGGGAAAATTCCTTGAATATTCAATCGAAAATATTCAATTTTGGTATTCAACCTTGCATCAGCAAACATAAAACCCAGAACGAATTATCAGATAAGGCATTGGGATCAGAATCTTACAGATAATCCCAGACCCAGTGAATATGATTTCCAGTTGACTTCGTTTAAGCGCGTTTTTGCGGTCGTTCCATCAGCAAAGAATATTTTGTCCGTTCCGCTATCGGTGGACCAGTCCTGGTAATCGTAGGTAAAATTCAAAGCAATGTGGCGCTGCAGCACAAAATTGAATCCTGTCCTTAAGATCCAGCCGTTGCCGTCGGCATCGTGTGTAAAGCTTTTGGGATGCTCGAAATCGTCGCGAAGATTCCAATTTGCCTCAGCTTCATAATCAGCCCAGTGATATTCATAGCTGATAAACGTTTCGAATCGATGGGCAAAGGTTTTTATTTCGGACGCTCTGAAATGCAGATCAATTCCGAGCCAGGGACCGTACCACTCTGTATCGTAGGAACTGTCCAGTCCGGGAAATGCTCCCAGGTGGGGGATGGTCTGGTATCCGTCGCTCACTTTCAAATTTTGCTCGTGATGGGAATAGCCCACCAGCGGGGTGATGGTTCCGATAACTTCGCGACCGGTTCTGAATGGATAGCCGATTGCCAGGGAGACGTCCCACACGTCGCCATCGTCCGATTTGTTGTTGGAACGGGAAAATTCCCAGTTGCGGTTGTCAGCCGCATAATCTGAATCCTGGTTGTCACCTTCGAAAATCCAGCCATAATCAGCGATGCCACGCAAAGCGATGACGTTGGGAAAAATTAGACTGCCCTGGAATTTTACCTGATAGCTTTCCAGGTCATCCCAGGTAAGCTCGGATAAAACATTGACGTAATTATCCGGCGACAAATACCCACCGATATTCCAGTCCAGGTCATCTTTGCGATAGCCAGCGCTGAACGTTAAATCAGTTTCAAAATTCCGGTGCTTCTTTTTTTCAATGCCTGCCGCCGCTGCCGTGCCTGCAGGACGGCCTGAATCCGCCGAAACTTCCGGGACTATCAATATAAATATTAAACCGGTCAGAACCGCCCATAATCTATAATGGCGCTTGGGATTCAGCATGCTTTAAACCTCTTTATTGGTCATCGGTAAATTCAGGTAGCGTTGAAGGTATTATCGGCACCAGTTTAAAATACTTAATCGTCTAAAGCAACTGTAAATTAAGATCCGTTCATATACAGACATACGTCTTGCACGCTGCAACAATCTGTGATAATTCTATTTTTTATGAAACAATACGTGATCGACGAGCTCAGGGCGGCAGATTACCAATCGCTCAAAACCTATCTGCAAGAACATTACGGCCCAGTCGCCATGGACGGTATTTACTGGATTCCGCTTGAAAATGGTTTACTAACGGATATTCAGAAAGCACACCGCGATTGCCAACCGCATTATTTTGCCGTCGATCTTGCTGAAAACCGTTTGGCCCTGGAACTTTTAGTCCGTACCAAAAGCATTATGCGCTGCGACTGTATTTGTTATGCGACCCAGGCGCAGCGCAACTGGCTCATTGCATTTATTGATGACATTTTCAACCAGCTGGAGATAATGACCTGAACGTTGCCAGCCGGCTGGCTAAGATTTAAATGATACGAACGACATACATTATTCTGTGGGTGGTGCTGACTACTTTTTTTTGGGGCGCGACTGCCATAATCACCTCATTTTTTACCCGCACAGGAAACCCGGTCCACATAGTTGCCCGAATGTGGGCCCGGGGCATCTTATATGTCAGCCGCATCAAGGTTACAGTCAATGGCCTGGCGAATATAGACCCAACCCAATCATATGTCTACATGTCCAACCATCAGAGCAATTTTGATATCCCGGTCTTATTGGCGTATCTTCCTGTTCAATTCCGCTGGCTGGCCAAAGCAGAGCTTTTTAAAATACCCATCTTCGGGCGTGCCATGCGTGGCGCCGGCTATGTAAAAATAGACCGCTTCAATCGGGAAGCAGCTTTTGAGAGTCTAAATGAGGCCGCCAGAAAAATGAAAAATGGTGTGTCCGTCATGATATTTCTAGAAGGAACCCGCAGCCGGGATGGCAAGATCAGACCTTTTAAAAAAGGTGGATTTGTCATGGCGCTGGATGCCGGCGTACCGATTGTACCCGTCGTTCTTAAGGGAACCTGGACAATTATGGACAAAAGCAGCTTGAGAATCAATACCGGAGAAGTCTCATTGAACATCGAAACACCCATCGCCACCACCGATTACACGCGAGAAAACAAAGATGATCTTATCAAATCCGTTCGAGCTGTTATCAGCCAAGGTTTTGAAAAGGGATAAATGTCACTTCTAAAAATAATACCCCTGGGCGGCCTGGGAGAAATCGGCATGAACATGATGGTCTTCGAATACGGAGATACCATGTTTGTGGCCGACAGCGGTTTGATGTTCCCTGAAGATTACATGCTCGGGGTTGATTTCGTTATACCGAACCTGGATTATATTCGACAAAATCGTTCCAAAGTTGCCGCGATTGTGTTGACCCACGCCCATGAAGATCATATCGGGGCCCTGCCATACCTGCTCAGAGAAATTAATGTGCCGGTATTTGGCACCTCGTTTACCCTGGGACTCGTGCGCCACAAACTGGAAGAACTGGAACTGATTTCAGGAATTGCGCTGCATGAAATTTACCCGGATGAAAAATTGCGACTGGGTCCTTTTGAACTCGAATTTATCCGGGTCGGGCACAGTGTGGTCGATGGCCTGGGGATGGCGATCCACACTCCCCGTGGTCTTATTGTTCATACCGGTGATTATAAAATCGGCTATGGCGCTGCCGGTGGTATGACAACCGATCTAAATAAATTTGCCGCCTGTGGTGAGAAAGGTGTCCTGGCACTTTTATCCGATTCCACCAATGTTGAGAAAGAAGGGTACACCATTTCCGACAAGGAAATCGGCCAGACGCTGGATCGAATAATTGCCGAACACGATGGCCGAATTATCGTTGCCCTGTTTGCCTCCAATGTCGCCCGGATCCAGCTCATCGTTGACATTGCCACCAAACGGGCCAAAAAGATTGTATTCGACGGCCGCAGTATCGAGGTCAGCGTCAAGATAGCCAAATCCCTCGGTCATTTGATGATCCCTGACAGGATGGAGATCAATATCGACCAGGTGGTCGACTATGCTGATGATGAAATTATCATCATTACAACCGGCAGCCAGGGTGAACCGATGTCGGCTCTGGCGCGCATGGCATCGGGCATCCACAAACAGATTAAAATTAAAACCGGTGATACCGTAATTCTGTCTTCCAAGTTTATTCCGGGTAACGAGAAGGCAATCGGCAAGATTATCAATAGCCTCTACCGCAAAGGCGCCGACGTAATCTATGAAAAAATATCGGATATTCATGTGTCGGGTCATGCTTTTCGGGAAGAGCTCAAATTGATGATAAACTTGACAAAGCCCGAGTATTTTATCCCGGTTCACGGAGAATTCCGCCATTTAATCCTGCATGCCAGGTTGGCCCGGGACGTGGGAATTGCCGAAAATAAAATTTTATTGGCTGAAAATGGTCAGATTATAGAATTTAATAAAACCGGCGGCCGGCTCAGTGGGAGTGTCCCCACCGGCCGGGTGCTGATCGACGGCAAAGGCGTAGGTGATGTCGGACGCAGTGTTCTGCGGGAACGGCGCATCCTCTCGGAAGAGGGATTGGTGGCCGTGACCATGGCTTTTGATGAGGAGACCGGAATTATTATCTATGGACCTGAAATCGTTTCCCGCGGCTTTGTCTTCGAAACTGAAACCGGTCATTTGCTCGAAGACGCTCAATGTGTGATCCTTGAGGTCGTTGAAGAAATTGCGCCCGAAGTCCCCAAGCGGGTCGATAAGATTCGCTCAAAAATCCAAACCGCCCTGCGGCAATATTTTTTCTTTACCATCGGACGCCGGCCGGTTATACTTCCATTTATTATCGAAGTATAATAAAGACACTCGGCGAACGGCGCAAAGTTCACGGCACACGGCGCAAGGCAAGATAACAATGCGTTAGGTTTGAGGATCGCTGCGCTTGAGGTTTGAGGCGGAAAATGAAAGGCTTAATATGATCGGCCTACAGCGCACGGTGAAAGACAGAGTGCTGCATGGTTCAAGGTGTTGGGGAAAACAAGCTTTAAAAATTACAGAATTCAATAATTCGACATTTGTCATTCCGAGCACCTTATGCCTTGAGCCACTATCAAATTGCTCATTAGCCGGATCATGATTAAAATTGTTTGAATACAAATCCATACTTCATAGATAGTATAGCATGCGCAAAGAGATATACGGCATCATTCTATTTTTTCTTGTCATCTTCACGCTGATCAGCCTTTTATCATACAGCCCCGGCGATCCTTCGATAAATAATGCCAGGCCCGCCGGGCAAATACACAATCTGTTCGGTGTCGTTGGTGCCCATGTATCCGGTATGCTGATTGGATTGTTCGGTCTGGGAGCCTTCTGGATACCGATTCTCCTGCTGCTGGCAAGCATTCATTTTTTCGGCAACCATCCCAGCCGGGCCATGATTGCAACGCTGATCGGCGGGGTTATCCTGGTGGTCATCACCGGCAGCCTGCTTTCCGTCAAACAAAATCTGTTTGTTTTATTCGGCAACAAATTCTCAGCCGGCGGGATTGTCGGCATCCCCCTTAAAGCTTTTTTAATCAAGTATACCAACACTGCCGGCAGCGTGATCATTTTAGTCCTGCTGTGGATCATTGGCTTTATACTGGCCACGGGATTTTCTTTAATTGCTTTCGGCAAACGCTTTTGGAGATGGATAAGCGCCGTCAGCGATCGTTTTAAGACTTTTTATCTGAAACGCAAGGAACGCAAGGAAAAGGTCAAAAAGCGCTCGCGGGTTGACCAAGAAAAAGTAGCTAAACGAGTCAAGAAAATCAAGATCAAGCAGACGCTGCCAAAACCAATAAAAACCGTACCTCCCGCCAAACAGGAAGTCTTTGATTTCATGCGGAGCGGCCGAGGCTACCAGCCGCCGCCGTTTAATGTCCTTGAAGATCCGCAAGATCGACCGGCATCATCGGACAGTGAAAATTTGCGTATGCAGTCGCAGCTGCTTGAAAAGAAGCTTGAAGATTTTGGGGTTCATGGCAAGGTCGTGGCGGTATCCCCCGGTCCGGTAATTACCACTTTTGAGTATGAACCGGCGGCCGGCGTTAAAATCAATAAGATCGTCAATCTGTCCGATGATCTTGCCCTGGCGCTGCGGGCTGCCAGTATACGAATTGTGGCACCGATTCCGGGTAAAGCCGCTGTCGGCATCGAGGTTCCCAATAGCAGCCGCGAAATGGTTCGGTTTAAAGAAATCGTGGCATCCCCCGTGTTTGATAAATCCAAGTCCAGACTGACTATATGCCTGGGAAAGGATATTGTCGGCAATCCGGTGGTGGCAGAGCTCGAAAAAATGCCTCACCTGCTGATCGCCGGCGCTACGGGAACCGGCAAAAGCGTTGCCTTAAATGCGATGATATGCAGTCTTTTATACAAGGCCACCCCCGATGAAGTTAAGCTGATTATGGTGGATCCGAAAAGAATTGAACTTTCCAGCTATGATGGAATTCCCCATTTAATTACACCGGTGGTAATTGATCCTAAAAAAGCGACTAATGCGCTTTACTGGGCGGTTCGGGAAATGGAAAGGCGCTATGAACTGCTCTCACAGAATAATACCCGCAACATCAAGCAGTATAATAATAAAATCGAGAAGGAGGAAAAACTCGCTGCAGGAGAAGATTCAAAAAAATTGCCCTATGTAGTCATTATTATCGATGAGCTTGCAGATTTAATGATGCTGGCCTCCCGGGACGTCGAGGTCACTTTGACCCGTTTGGCCCAGATGGCACGTGCGGCGGGCATTCATCTTATTCTTGCCACCCAGCGACCCTCGGTGGATGTGTTAACCGGCATCATCAAAGCTAATTTTCCCACCCGGCTGACCTTTCAAGTTTCTTCCAAAACCGATTCGCGAACGATCATTGATACCAACGGGGCTGAGAACCTGTTGGGCAGCGGAGACATGTTGTTTTTACCCCCGGGGACAGCGAAATTGCAGCGAATTCACGGTGCCTACATCTCCGAGGAGGAACTCGTTCAGATTACAAGATTTTTGCGGGCCCAGGCCAAACCCGAGTATGATGAGAAAGTCACTGAGGCAGCCGCTCCGGAAGCCGGGACAGACGAAGAACAGGAATATGACGAACGATATGATGATGCAGTCGCACTGGTCGCTAAGGCCGGGCAGGCCTCAATTTCCATGGTTCAACGGCACCTGCGCATTGGCTATAACCGGGCCGCCCGTATTATCGAAGTCATGGAAAAAGAGGGCGTCGTCGGTCCGTCCGACGGTGTCAAACCCCGGGAAGTCCTGGTTAGAAACTATGAGCCGAAAACTTAAAGCTGGATGCCGGATGCTGGAAATAAACAGACTCATGGCGCAAGGCTAATGGTTTAAGGGATAGTAGGGTCGGCCTCCGTGGCGACCGGTGAGCAGCACCACTCCGTCAGTAACCCTGGACTATCAACCGGAGGTCATTGACGCTCAACTGGACGCCGGAAACGACATATACTGCAGAAACATGGATATTGATCAAAAATTGCTTGATTCTGTCAAGGGTTTTCTTGACGAAGACGAAGGGCGGTGTCTGTATGAAATGGCGCTGCAGGCCGGCCGTATGGGACCCTGCCTGGAGATCGGAAGCTACTGCGGCAAATCCACTCTTTATCTGGGGGCGGCCTGTCGAAAAAGCTGCAGCATCCTATTTTCCATTGACCATCACCGCGGGTCCGAAGAGCAGCAGCCGGGCGAGGAATACTTTGAACCCGGGCTGTTTGATCCCCAAAGCGGTCATCTGGATACATTCAGGGAATTCAGAAAAACCATCGCCTCCGCCGGCCTGGAGGATACGGTGGTACCCATCGTGTGCCGGTCGGAAGTTGCCGCCCGGCGCTGGGCTACCCCCCTGAGCCTGGTTTTTATTGACGGCGGCCATGCCCTTGAGACGGTGTTTACCGACTACAATGTTTGGGTCGGGCACATCGTATCCGGCGGCTATTTGCTGGTGCACGATATTTTCGCGGATCCGGCCAGGGGCGGACAGGCGCCCTTCCAAATCTACAATCTGGCGCTTGCTTCCGGTCTCTTCCGGGAAGTTGATACGGTTAAAACCCTGGGCGTGCTGCAGCGTCGGCCCGGCGCAGAGATGCCGGCCATCCTTGCCAATATCTAAAGCCCTATCTGCCGCAGACCTTAAAAAATGATAGTTGACTCTGAGAAAAATTGCAGCTATCGCGGTACCGGCCAATAACCCTTCAACTGGCAGCAGTTTGTTCAAAAAAGAGGCCGTCAACGGTGACCCCTGAACCTGTGAGCGCCTGCAATATTTTCATTTGACAAGTCATTAAGCTTAGCCTATAGTGGTGCCCAGCTAAGGTATTGTGCACCGGATGCTGCCTGCGGTCTAGCTTGTCTGCTGTTTTAGTCCTCCTCCTTCTGCTCTGATCCTGGATGCCGATCGCGCTTGATTAGTCCAGTATTTAGCTGAACTCTGTTAAACACAACCTTCAATTAAGATTGAACCGGTCTTACCTTCTGGCCGCTGAACTCAATATCAAACTGATCTTCTGCGTTCAAAATTGGTTGCAGTAAAATCCTCATTCTTTCAGCACCGCGATATGAACTCGTTAAACGGCAAGTCCAGATTGGGACTCGGGCATGCGTCGATTGCTAAAAGTTACAGCTGCAGGTATGGTTGTGGGGACTTTAGGGGTAATAATCACCATAACCCCTTTCGGCAAAGAACTTGAGGAGAATGCCGGCCTGCACTTATTGTTCAAGATGAGGGGGGTGCGCCGGGCTCCGCCGGATGTGATCGTCATCACCCTCGACAAATCCTCCGCTGATCATTTTAATCTTCCAACCGCTCCCCGCAAATGGCCGCGCGCTTTGCATGCCGACCTGATCAGCAAGTTGGCCGATAAAAAGCCGGCTGTCATTGCATTAGATTTGATTTTCAGCGACCCGGGATTACCCGGGCCCGACAGTGCCCTGGCCGAGGCATTTCGTAAGGCCGGCAACGTGGTTCTGGTGGAATGGCTTAAAACCGATGAAATTCCTGTCCACGATCAGAGGGGCGATCGTACCGGTACCCTCAAGATCGAAAAAATTATACCACCGATTGATTCTTTCGCATATTCTGCTCTGGCTACAGCCCCGTTTACTCTGCCTAAGGTGCCGGTCAAGGTAAACAGCTATTGGACCTTTAAGACAGGTGCCGGTGACACACCCTCCCTACCGGTGGTGGTTTTTCAGGCATACGCCAATTCGGTTTACAAGGAATTGATCAAATTGCTGCAGGGGTACAACCCTGAGCTGACAGCGAAATTGCCGACCAGCCGTGAGAAAGTAATTGCTGAAAAGAAAATTAAGGAAGTCATCCAGGCGCTGAAAGATCATTTTGAACGGGATCCGCTGATGCCGCAAACCCTGTTGAAAGGGCTGCGGGAATCGCAGGTGGCGACGGACAATGCCGACAAAAATGAGATCCTGGTCTCCCTGATCCGGATGTATCAGGATCCCCCAGTGCGATATCTGAATTTTTACGGCCCGCCCGGTACCATTCAAACGATACCTTACTATCAAATTTTAGAAGAACAAATTGACACATCCGGTGCTGCCGATCGGCATGATTTAAGCGGTAAAGTCGTTTTTATCGGACTCTCGGAACAATTGCGTCCGGAGGAAAAGGACGGATTCTATACGGCGTTTTCACAGCCCAATGGATTGGATATCAGCGGTGTTGAAATTGCCGCCAGTGCTTTTGCCAACCTCCTGGAGGATATGCCGGTTGAGCCGCTTGACTATGGTATGCATTTTGTAATTATTGTATTTGGCGGGGTGCTGATCACTATCTTGTGTCTGCTGTCGCCGGCCGTTGTTGCCGCAGGCTGGGCCGTCGGATTAAGCCTGGCTTATTTAACTTTTGCTCATTTTCAATTCAAGCATGCCGCCGTCTGGTACCCGCTCATTATCCCATTATTCTTCCAAATGCCGTTCGCTTTTTTTGCATCGGTAATGTGGAAGTACTTCCAGGCCAACCGGGAGCGGAACAATATTCGCACGGCATTCGGATATTACCTGCCGGATAATGTCGTCAACCAGTTGGCCAAGAACATATCCGGTTTCGCGAGCAATCGCCGGGTTGTTTATGGGACTTGCCTGATGACCGATGCCCAGAAATACACAGCCTTGTCCGAATCCATGGATCCCGACGAACTCAGCAGCTTCATGAATCAATACTATGAGGTCATATTTGAGCCGGTTAAAAAAAATTCCGGAATTGTATCGGATGTCATTGGGGATTCAATGCTGGCCCTTTGGGCGACGGCCCATCCTGATGCGGCTGCCAGAAATCTCGCCTGCTGTGCGGCTTTGGAGATTGTGCAGGCAGTGGAACAGTTCAATCAGTCTTCAGAGGCCCGGCAGCTTCCCATTCGCATCGGGATTCATTCCGGCTACATCTCTTTGGGAAACGTCGGTGCCATGGACCATTACGAGTATCGTGCGGTCGGTGACATTGTGAATACCGCATCAAGGATGGAAGGTCTAAACAAATACCTGGGAACCCAAATACTGGTTTCCGACGAGGTGTTGGATCAACTCGACGGTTTTTTTAACAGACGGCTTGGCAAATTCGTGTTGGCCGGAAAATCAAAGCCTGTGGAAATTTACGAATTGATATGCAAAGTGGAAGCGACCAGTGAGAAGCAAAATAAACTTTGCAGCCTATTCGCCCGCGGGGTTGATGCCTATCGAAGGCAGTCCTGGGGGGAGGCCATGGAATTTTTTAGTCATGTTTTGGAAATGGACGATACGGATGGGCCCTCACGGTTTTATCGCACGCTGACTGAGAAACATCGGGCCGAAACTCCGGAAACAGACTGGGACGGCATCGTATATATAAATAAAAAATAGCATAATCATTCACGGATTCAGGGTTCAGGGCTCATGGTCGCATGAACTCTAAACGGGGAACTTTGAGCCAGTGGATGCCTGCAGAACAGCAAGGGTTTTTCCTTCACCCGAAAGGAATTGCAATGAAGCACAACCGGGCTCTCGTGTATATCGTTGCTATCGGTGTTGCCATTTGGTCGTTTTTCATGAATGCCAGTCCCGCGTACTGCCAATCATGCGAGCAGTGGGTTGCAAAAATTGTATCTGTGCAAGGTGCGGTTCAAGCCAGCAAAGCCACAGAAAGAGGCTGGAATCCGGTTCAACTCAATCAAACCTACTGTCCCGAAGATAGAATTCGAGTGCTGAAAAACAGTCGAGCTGCCATTTCCTTGAGTAACGATACCCTTATCCGTGTCGATCAAAATACAACCATTACCTTCACCGCTGAAGAGAAAGAAAAAACATCTCTAATCAATCTCATCAGAGGCGTGGCGCATTTCTTCAGCCGCTTTCCGAAAAAATTTAGAGTCTCGACTCCTTTTGTAAATGCGGCTGTGGAAGGCACTGAATTTTACCTGCGGGTTGAAGACGATCAGACCTTTTTGTCCATTTTTGAAGGGCGGGTGGCCGTTGCCAATGCTGCCGGAAGCTTGGCAGTGGCCACTGGACAATCGGCAGTCGCGGAGGCAGGAAAAGCGCCTGTGCTGCAGGTCGTCGTTAATCCCAGGGATGCGGTTCAGTGGGCCCTGTATTATCCGCCCATCATCGATTGGCGCCCGATCGATATTGCCGGCGGCAAGGAAACCGATTGGCGGGGGATGGCTCGCAAATCGATTGAATATTACTGGCAAGGCGATATGGTCGGGGCTTTTTCCGCCCTGGGAAAAGCCCCTGAAGAAATTCGCGATCCGCGCTTTTATTTATATCGGGCGGCGTTGTTTCTTACCGTAGGGCGGATTGGTGCTGCGCAAACAGATATTACCAAGGCACTCAGCCTAAATCCTTCAAACAGTTACGCAGTTGCGCTGCAGTCGATCATTGCTGTGGTTCATAATGAAAGGGACCGCGCGCTTGAACTGGCCAACCGGGCGGTTAAACTGGCTCCCCAATCATCGACCGCCCTGGTTGCACTTTCCTATGCTCGGCAGGCGCACTTTGATATTCAGGGTGCCCTGGACAGCCTTAAAAACGCCGTGGAACTGGGTCCAGAAAATGCATTGGCCTGGTCAAGATTGGCCGAACTTTATTTGTCGGTGGGTGAACTCACGAAAGCAGCCAGGGCATCCAGACAGGCCGTTGCCTTGAATCCAGCTCTTGCCCGTACACAGACGGTGCTGGGATTTACCCTGATCGACCGGGTTAAGATCAAAGCGGCCAAGGAGACTTTCAACAAGGCCATCGAAATGGATTCGGCCGCACCGCTGCCCCGGCTGGGGCTTGGTCTGGCAAAGATCCGTGGCGGTGACTTAAAGGAGGGGCGCGCTGAAATTGAAATCGCCGCCAGTCTTGATCCCAACAACTCCCTGATTCGCAGCTATCTGGGCAAAGCTTACCATGAGGAAAAGCGCGATAAACTGGCTGAAGCCCAGTACCAAATCGCCAAAAAATTAGATCCGCTGGATCCGACCGCCTGGTTTTACGACGCCATCCGCAAACAGACAATCAACCGCCCGGTCGAGGCCCTGCAGGATATGCAAAAATCCATTGAATTAAACGACAATCGGGCTGTCTATCGATCGCGTTTGCTACTCGATCAAGATCTGGCGGCCCGCAGTGCCAGCCTGGGACGAATATACAACGATCTTGGGTTCCAGCAGCTGGGTCTGGTCGAGGGGTGGAAGTCCGTCAATACCGCTCCGGCAAATCATTCTGCCCATAGGTTGCTGGCCGACTTATACGCTGCATTACCGCGGCATGAAATTGCCAGAGTAAGCGAACTCCTACAGTCTCAGTTGCTTCAGCCTATAAACATCACCCCGGTTCAGCCTCAACTGGCGGAGAGCAATCTGTTCATCTTGGAGGGCGCGGGGCCATCGGATCTTTCTTTAAATGAGTTTAATCCGCTCTTCTTAAGAAATCGGTTCGCATTGCAGGCAAACGGTATATTAGGCGAAAATGACACGTGGGGCGATGATCTCATTCAGAGTACGGTTTGGGGAAAACTATCTTACAGTCTCGGTCAGTTTCATTATGAAACCGATGGATTTAGGGATAACAACGATCTGAATAAAGATATTTTGAATGCGTATGCCCAGATAAATCCCTTACCCCAAACGAGCTTTTTGACCGAATATCGATACGATGACACGAAAAAAGGGGACCTTCCGTTGAGATTTGATTCTGATAATTTTTCTCCCGCCTTTCGGCAGGACAGCATCTCCAGATCCTTTCGTTTAGGCCTGCGTCAATCCTTAGCATCTAATTCTGACATCATTGCGACGTTTATTTATAAGGATATTGATGGTTCCACGAAGGAGTCTGCATCAACACCGTTCTTTGCGGTTGATGTCGATATTTCAGAGGACGAAGATGGTTATATGACGGAAGCGCAGTATTTGTATCACTCACACCGTTTGAATCTGACCCTCGGCGGCGGCCATTTCAACTCAGATCGAAAAATTGTAGTCGACTCGACAACTGTAATCCCGTCCCTGCCACCGATTGCTTCATCAACCAAGCAAAAAGCAGATATAAGATATACGAATCCCTATATCTATTCTCAAATCAATTATCCGATAAAATTTACCTGGACAATTGGTGCGAGTATTGATTTTTTCGAGGACGAGGTTGTGGATAAAAACCAGTTCAATCCAAAATTTGGACTTATCTGGAATCCCTTTTCTAGCACTTTAGTTCGTGGAGCTGTGTTCAGGGTTTTGAAACGATCATTGTTTTCGGACCAGACAATTGAGCCCACCCAGGTGGCTGGGTTCAATCAATTTTATGACGACGGGAATGGTACCGATGCATGGCTGTACGGTGGTGCCATTAGCCAAAAAATCACCAGGAATTTAACCGGTGGGTTAGAATTTTTATGGCGCGATTTGGATGTGCCGTATCAGACACTGACATTGCAGGAAGAACATGCCGATTGGACAGAAGGCTTCGGTCGAGTCTACCTTTACTTTACTCCGTACAATTGGTTGGCGTTGAAAGCAGAATATCAATATGAGCGTTTTGATCGGGATCTTGACTTTGTCGGTCCAGAGGAAATAGACAACTTAAAGACCCACCGATTGCCATTCGGTGTAAATGTTTTCCTTCCCTCAGGTTTTTTTGGCGGGTTGCAAGCCACCTATTTAAATCAGAAAGGAGATTTTGGGGATCCCCGTTTTGGAAGTACGACAGAGGACAGCGATAATTTTTGGGTGGCGGATGCCTCTGTCGGTTATCGCATGCCCAAACGCTATGGCCTCGTTAGCATAGGGGTCAAAAATCTGTTCGATGAAAATTTCAATTTCCAAGACACTGATCCCGCCACCCCGAGTATCTACCCGGAGCGCTTCGTTTTCGGCAAGGTAACACTTTCGTTTTAGCCCTGTTTGGAGGAAATGAAAGTAATTCCAGTACTTAAAAATGGGGAGGTGATAAATTTGGCTGGCTAGTTTGGTTGTTTGGACCCAATGTCAGTTCGAATAAGAAACTAATGCAAATCTATGGAAAGGAGAATCTAATCATGAGTTATGAAGATGTCCAAAAACAAATTGAGCAATGTGCCGAGAAGGGGGCCAGGTTTCTTTTAGCCTTTGATGAAAATGGAGACGCCATGGATGCGATAGCCGTCGGGGACTGCACTGAATTTGCCAGCGGAAATACTCAGTGCGTACCCATCGATTTTTTAGCTAGACTGCGAGATGAAAGGCATGAGTCATGCATAGAAATAAAAACTACCACAATAATCTATGCCCATTCACCTGAAAAAAAATCGTGTTATATCCCAATGGTAACCGGTGGCTATATTTGTATTTGTTGCCCCTAGTTCTTGCCTGCTGATGGATTCGAGCTGAGAATCTTAGCACTGCCTTCGGCTGGACGGGCAGAGATTCGGTCTGCCCGTCCATTTCTTTCCGCTAAAAAAAGATAAGGCAATGTTTATTCAGCCCATGAGATTCTGAAAATTAGCCCGACATATCAATATCGACCTCATCATTCTGAGAAGACACCCACGACTGGAAAAATGTGTATGGGCCGCAACACCATTTAATTCCCACCTGATCCTCGTTTGTTAATGAGGCTTTTTTTCTAATCTCGCCAGGTATTTATGCCAATCAAAATTCAATTGGAAGGGTAGGGTGTTATTTTAGAAAACGAAAAAAAATAAAGTGTAAGCCAAGTTTACATAAACCATTTGAATTCGTGAACCAACTTTACATTAGATATCGCATTAACCTTATGACTAGGCGTATCCAAGTGCCGTGGTTGAAACAAAATATTAAAATAATAACAGAGTATTATATTGGGCAGTGGGCCAAACCCTCATTCTATTTCGAATCAGGCACGAAATTTGCGTATTGGATTTTCAGGAAAGTGTTACAGAAAACCAACCATCAAACAGAAAGGGGGGAACGATGTTTAAACGAATTCTCGTTGCATTAAAGTTCACCCCGGCCAGCCAAACTGCCCTGGAAAAAGGCGTTGAAATCGCCCGCGAGCATGGGGCGGAACTGCACATTTTCCATGCCCTGGATTTTCGGCTCCAGGAACTGGACGCACGCGACCCCAGACGGGTGGAGATAAGCCGGGCGACCGAGCAACGGTTTGAAACTGAAGTGAAACCGCTCCTGAATGGTTCCAATAACGCGACATTCGGGTGTCAGCCGGCGGATCCGGCCATGGGAATCTGCAAATTAGCGCGGCATAACAACTATGACCTCATCATTTTAGGAAGCCACCAACAACCGGAAAAAAAGCCGATGGGCCGCATCAATTATGTGGGAAATACCATCCTCGAAAAAGCGCCGTGTCCGGTAATGCTCGTGCCGTCATGAGCTTTTTTGCTTGCGCAAATACAAGACGATGCTTTTGCCCAGAACCGGGTTCAGCAGATTATCCAACAGGCGGGTGGATGGGGGCTGCTTCATAATATCCCAGGTCAAAAAACGGTGATACAGGTTGACCGGCAGGCAATCTTTGCGGTCCGGGCCTACCAGGCATTTGAGCCACCAGAACGGCGTATGCAGACTGTGAGCATAATGGCGGTCCCATTGTTTGACGCCGGCGTTTTGTAGCTCTGTGACAAGTTGTGACTGTTTAAAAATCCGAAGATGTCCTCCTTCGGCTGCGTGATAATCAGTCGAAAGCATCCAACAGATGCGTTCCGGCCAGTAGCGGGGGACGCTGACCACCAGATTGCGATCCGGTTTCAATACTCTGATGATTTCATGGATGGCCTGCAAATAATTATCGATATGTTCCAGAACTTCCGAGCAAATAACCAGATCGAAATAATCATCTTGAAATGGCAGGCCGGTCACATCCGCTGCTGCAAGGCTCCACACACCACCTCCGTGTTCACCCAGCCGGTCGTGCAGTTTGAGCCGCTCGGCGGCCTCGGTCAAATCGTCGTATTTGAGGTCGGCTCCGACGGTGATAACATTTGGAAGCCTGTACGCAGCACAGGTGTGGCGGCCGGACCCGCATCCGATGTCAAGGATTTTAAATCCGGGTTTGATCGCCAGCCGGTCAAAATCGACGGTAATCATCGATAACCTCCCGGTAAGCCGCAACGCTCTTCTCAGCGGCTCTGAACCAGGTAAAATGTTTCTGAACCCGCTGATAGCCGGCCAGGCCCAGATCGCCGGCCCGCTCCGGATTGCCAAGAATTTCCCGCATGGCCCGGGCCAACGCCCGGTGATCGGCCGGCGGTACCAAAATACCGGCATCTCCCACCACTTCGGGCAGAGCACCCCCGGTGGTGCTGACGACGGGAACAGCGCAGGCCATGGCCTCACCCACCGGCAAGCCGAATCCTTCATAAACGGACGGAACGACCGCCACCGTCGCCCGGGCGTATTGGCGAACAAACTCTCCATTGTCAATCCGGCCGGTAAAATTAATGAGGTGACCGATGTCTAACTTTCTGATCAGGTTAACAATGCTGCCGTTTTTTTTCGGAGCCCCGATCACGGTTACTTCGATTTTCCGGGTTTTCGCCAGTTCGGCCACGGCCTGGAAAAGAAAAAAGAGGCCCTTTAACGGCGTATCGGCACTGTTGGTGACGATGATGCGGTTGTTTTTTCTTTCGATTTCAGGAATGGGATAAAACAGGTCTGTATTGATACCGTTAGGCACGATTCGGAAATGACCGGGTCGGATGTTAAAATCTCGACAAATGTCATCTCTGGCTGATCTGGACACGGTGATGATACGGGCCAGGGAGCGGGACACCCGCTTTTGCATTCCGATAAATGAGTGCCAGCGCCACTGTTTCATTTTCTTTAAAGGGGCAGACTCTGCCTGGATGGCTATTTTGCGATCTATGGTAATCGGATGATGAATCGTGGCGATCGTCGGTACTTTTTTATTAATGGCCCAAAGTCCGTAAGAAAGGCTTTGATTGTCGTGCACTATATCAAAGGCCGGTAACCTGGAGCGCAAAAACCGATAGGCTCTCAGCCCGAAGGTGAAGGGCTCGGGAAAACCCATGGTGGAAACCCCGATCCACTCAATAAGATTAACCGGATCCACCAGTTCATTCAGTTTTGGAACCCTAAACGGATCCGCCGGATTGTACAGATCCAGCCCCGGCAGCTGATACAGCGGGATATCGTCATCCAACTGCGGGTCCGGCGGACCTGAAATTACTTCAACATTGTGGCCGAGATCTTTGAGGGCGCGGCTTAAATTTTTTAAATAGACCCCCTGTCCACCGCAGTGGGGGTTGCTGCGGTAGCTTAACAGGCAGATATTTAATGGCGCTTGAGGATTCATAGGTGCCTTCAATTACAAGGTCTTTGTTAGCTTCGTCAAGAGATATTTCAGATAATCCGGCCCTGGTATTCGGTTGCGAATTGACTATTGAATATTCAATAATCAATCGAAAATTATCAATCATTCATTTTATTCCGAATCCGACTAAAGTTCTCGCCTGATCTGACGATATCAAACATATAGGTTTTCAGAACCGGCTGCTATTTATGGGAATTGGATTGAGAAGAGACTGTCGCTTGGGTTAAATGCAACCTGAGTAAATTTTGTTAGAAATATCCCGGACTCTATTGCATGGACGATCAAATAAAAGAAACCATTCTCTTTGTCGATGATGAAGAGAGTATTTTGAATGTTGTCACCGAATTTTTTAAGCGTCAGGGCTATCAAATCCTTTCCGCCAGCAACGGTGCGGAAGCTATGGAAATTATTGAAAATGAAAAGGTGGACTGCTGTTTCACCGATATTAATATGCCTGTCATGAACGGGCTGGATCTTGCCGAAAATATCAGATTGCACGATAATACCATGCCGGTCATCGTCATGACCGGGTATCCGTCCCTGGAAAACACCATTCAAACCATCAAAAACGGCGTTGTTGATTTCCTGATCAAACCGGTCAATCTCAAGCAGATGGAGCTATGCATGCGGCGTGTGCTGCGGCAGCGCGGGCTTTTTATCGAAAACGTCCTCTTAAAGGGGGAGGTCCAGAGCAAAGAGCGTCTTGAGAAATTGAATCAGGAGTTGCTGTATAAAGTTGATGAACTGAACATTTTAAATAAGATAATGAGCAGTTTTACCACCATAATTTCCAGCGCCGATGTTTTCAAACGTGCGGTGGACATCGCTCTTGAAATCACCCAGGCCGACCACACCATGTTTCACATTATTAACGAGTCGGTCAAACAGCCTTTTGAAGTTGCCTCGGCCGGTACGCCGGCGACTCAGGTGGATTATAAAAACAGGCAAAATCGCCAACTACCTCGACCAAAATCCAATGGAGCAGAGACTGCTGCTGAACCATCGTCCATGTTGGACCTGATTATGGAGGTTGTGTCGGATGAATTACCGCTGCTTATTTCCCAGAATAATGGTGCGCGCGGTTTGCCGAGAAATCTATTGTCCGTGATGCTGGTACCCTTGAAAATTCGTGACAAAGTATTCGGAATTCTGACCACCGGGATCCGGCAAGGTGATTACCGTTTCAACGAAAAGGACCTTTACTATTTGTCTTTTATGGCCCAGAGTGCGGCCCAGTCCATTGAGAACCTGGCCCTGTACGAAAACATTTATGAGAATCTATTCGCCACGCTTTATGCATTTGTCAGCGCTGTTGAGGCGAGGGACCTATATACCCGGCAGCATTCCAGCCGCGTAACCGGGATTTCGCTGATTATCGGCAAACATTTGGGGTGCACCATTGAAGAGCTCGACATTTTGAATTTTGCCGGTCATCTTCACGATATCGGCAAAATCGGAATCCGCGATGATATCCTGCTCAAGCCGGGCCGGCTTACCGAAGCGGAATTTGAGAAAATCAAGCAACACCCGGCTATCGGATCTAACATGTTGGAACAGCTTGGTATGTGGGAGAAAGAAAGACAAATAATTCGCTGCCATCATGAACGTTTCGATGGGAAAGGGTATCCTGATGGCTTAAAGGAAAAGCAGATTCCCTTTCTGGCTCGAATACTCTCGGTGGCCGATGTGTATGACGCGATGGCATCGGATCGCGCCTACCGCAAACGCATGGAAGAAAGAATAATACTCAAGGTGATCCACGAGGGTTCCGGCAGCCAGTTTGACCCGGCCATCGTGGCGGCATTCGATGCGGTGTATGAACAGGGCACGGTATCACACTACATGGAAACCGGCCAGTTAAAAGACATTGAGCGGGTTCATCCTATTTAATCCGCCCTGAAAAATAGCACATCCAGTAAAATCAAGTCCCCCTCCTAATTTGACATCCTATTCTTTCTAAGCCATACTTATTTTATGCAAAAGCAGGCTTTCCGGCCCTCAAATCATCACCAGTCATAGTTTGTCGATTGGATTCTATGCCATGTCCTGGCATGCTCGAGTGATTATGGCGAGACCCGTTGTATCGGCCTGTGAGGAGACTTTTAGGACCCTCAAAAAAAATGGGGCTTGAACACCAACCCCACATTGGTTTGATTGATTTGGTCGGGGCGATCCCGCTTTCAAGCGGGTCGATCCCCTAAACTAAGAAATGATTGGTCGGGGCGAGAGGATTTGAACCTCCGACCCCTTGAACCCCATTCTGCGCTTCGCAGATCCAATAAAATTGATAACCAATTAAAAACACTGCGTATTCTGGGCACACCAAAAACACTGCATCATTTTGCATGTTGTGCATAGTGTGTATATTTCGCATACTTACGCATAGCCTTGGCTCGCGAGGGAACACCTAGGGAACACAGAGAAACAGGAAAGGCCGGATAATTATGTCCAGGCCTTTCCTTTGTTTTTGGAGAGACGGTTGTAGAATTCACCCTGCTTAAGAAACGGTATGTTGTTATGTATCGTTTGAAAGAGGAAATTTTCCTGCATTGATCTCATCTTTCATGAGCGAAATGAGAGTATCTGCTGGGTCGTTACCTGTTTCCGATTTCATGTCGCTGGCTGTTTCTCCAGATATTTCTGCTATACGGTCACTAAACCCACCAGAGGAAATATACCCACGTAAATGTCCATCTTCTTCTGCGCGATAAACAACCAACTCAAATTCATTGCCTTCGAATTTGTGTGTTTCTTTGGCAGCAAGATTCATGTGATAAAACATCGCTCCTCCTTTTGCACATAACGAAATAGCTCACCGGCAGCAATGGAGCGCAGCGGGGTTGCTGTCCGGTGCAGCGCCTTGTTAGCGGTATACGCAAACTTCACTCCGCACTAGATTGCTGTTTTCGCAGTGCCTCAACAGCATCTGCAATTCCATCCTCGACATTTTCTGCGGCCCACCTGTCCCAGAAGTCCACGGTTGCACTGCTCGGATGCTTCGTTGGTTCGTCAATTCGAATTCGGCTGGGCAACATGGCAGCATCACCAACAACCAGAGCTTCCCCAATATCCAGAATGGGTAAGAGTTCCGCGAATCCCCCGAGTGTATCAGGCATCAATCGGCGGATGACCGATTGGTCTTCTGCATTGGTCAAGCGCATCGCCACGAAGTTGTTGCACTGGCTCAGTACCGTTCGGTTCACCTCCGCCGGGCGTTGACTTATGACTGCTAATCCAACTCCATACTTCCGGCCTTCCTTTGCGATGCGTTCAAACGACTTCAGCCCTTGTTCGGAAACACCGGATTCATGCCGTTCCGGAATGTATAAGTGGGCTTCATCACAAAGCAACGCAACCGGATGTTGCTTGTCTTTGTCGGTCCATTGCTGAACCGAGAAGACCACTCGAGCCACCAAGCCGATGATGAGCGGCAATATGTCTGACGGGACCTCCGAGAAGTCTATGATCTTGACGCCCCCTGCTCCTCTAACCTTGGTGCTACCAAGAAACACGGTTGCAAGTTCTTGCATCCACTCGTAGCGCATCGCATCATCGCCCGCGCTGAACATGAAACCGAGACGTCGGTCTTGACGCTTTGCATCAAGCCGCTGGATGAACCGCGAGAGTTTGCCGTTGAAATCACCGGCTTTAGTCGTTCCCTTCCTGGCTCCCTCAACTCGCTCTTCATTCAGAAATATCAGCCTCTCGAGGACGGCCTGTATTTCGAATGGCACAGGGCTGTCGATCGTGAAATTTGCAAGCACTTCGTCCTTCTTGCTCGATTCAAGATAGGCGCGTTTTGCATCAGTAACCTCACGGTTGAAGACCATCGCCTGATTCGGCGCGTTCTGGTCGCTCCGATCAAGGAGCATGGCGAGCATTTCTTCGTATGTCAGCAACCAGTAAGGCAGATAGAGCACACCGTCCGCCAGGGTCTTGTTCGCGGTCAGATCGCCCGGCCCAGCAACCTTTAGATGGCTGATTCCGTCACCGTCCAATGGGGAGTATTCACCGTGAATGTCGAAAAGGAGAGCGCTGGCGTTCGGTAGCTGGGCAACCTGCTCAAGTATGCGTGCGACAGTCCACGACTTCCCGGACCCTGTGCTGCCGACCACAACAGCATGGCGCTGGAAAAAGCGGTTGCCGTCAATCCAGGCGTCAGCCTCCTCGTCGAGTGTATACTTGCCCAGGCTAAGCGGTTCTTGGCCCTCTACGATTTGTTTCGAAATGGCGCGCATAAACCCCGTAAGGCGCTCACCGCCCAGCATAAAACAAGGAGCGTCAATTTCGGGCACCGTTTCCAGTGTTCGCCGGAACACGTTCTGCTCAGTACCGACGGCATCGAGAAGCGTGCCGATGAGTGTCAGTCGGACGATGTTCTCAACGGCAATACTGTCGTCCTGGATGTCGTTGTCGTCTTGCTCATCCTCATTCACCCCAACGAGAGCCTTGCGCATAATCTTGTTAATCAGTCCAATTAAGTGCTGCCCAGCCCGAGAACTTCGTAGAACGACTAAATGATTAACCTGCATCCTGCGAAGCGCATCGAGGTTCGAAACGCTCAATAAAACAGTGCCCGTGTCCACACTGTACACGGAGCCGATAGCATCTTCGGTCTGGTAGTCGAAAATAGGCATTCCTTATCTCCCTCCTTCTCCAGTGATCATATTCATGAAATCCTGCAACTGCCAGACTGACACGCCATCCAGCAGAACGCCGCTTGGGTCGTCCGGTGTGTACACCTTTGTTCCCCTAGGTGCTTCTTCTACAAACAGAAACCGTTTGGGCGGTTCATTAAGAAACGCATTCCGGGTTTGCTCGGTGAGCTCCTTCGTGACGACAATTAGCGGGACATCGTCCTTCATAACACGGCTAACCAGAACCGGCTGCACATGCTCGTCATTGAACCCATATCCGATGCACACGTAACATGTGGATCTGCGGAGAACCATATCCGCGGCACTCATCACGGTTCGAAAAGGGTCTTTGTGGACTTCCTTGTACTTGGAGACACCAGGTGTCACGACAAGGGGCTTCATGTCGTCAGGAACCGTTTGGGCAATGGGAACCGCGACCACATCGGCGGTAGCATCACGAAACCAATCGAGGGAACCGTGAACCTTAAGAATCGTCACCAGTCCCTCAAAGCCAGGCGAAGGTGCTCGTTCTGCATTAACGGATGTTGCGACAAAGCGCTGGAGCCATCCGGCAGTAACGCCCGTAGATGCATACGCGCCGACCGCGTTCGCGGCATACTCAGCGACACGGTCGTAGTTTGTGGTGACGACACGGAGATGAGCATCCGCTGTCCGCAGAAGGTAGCCGAACAAGTTAGTGAGAGGAAAGGAGACGCCACCCTTTAAAAGTTGCTCGTAAAATTCGATGTCTTTCGCCGAGACAATCTCCCAAGTCCGATGGACAAGAATCTCCACGGTTTCCTGCGGGAGCGGCACATCGTGAAGGGCTTGTTCGAGGTCTTTGGTTTCGTTCAAGCGCTCCGCAAAAGCATCCCAGCCTTCGGGATGATCCGTTATGTCGGCAAGAAGCAGGTCTGCAAGGGTCGTCATTGACGGCAGGCCGTGGGGGATCGTTGCACCTGTCCCGAGGACAACGACAGGGCGTTCAGAGAGAAATCGCTGGGCGCGTCTCGCCAGTTCATCGTAAGTCAACTCTGAATCCTCCGGTGGGGAATCGGTCATCATTCTGTTTCCTTTTTTGCCGCTAACGTGCTTTTCAGCGGGCGTGGCTTTTTGCGCTCCGCTGCAAAAGGCTTGTTATGCCTGTTTTTTGTTGTTGGCCTTTGAAGACGATAACTCTTTAAACATCTTCCCTTGTTGTTTATATCTTTCTTTCCTGACTTCCTCTATCTTTAGTTTTTGATCTTTCATGTATTGAATCGAATCCCAATCGCCAATTTCTTTCTGTGGAAGTTTGCTCAAAGATCTAAGTTTTAACGCTAATACGTTTGCCCTGACTCCCAGTAGGGCATACTGATATTGACGCTCCTCAAATCCTTCTGAATAGTCCGGAGGTGATGCAGCATGTTCAAATGTTGAGTCGATGAAAGAATTAGCAGATTCTAAATTCAATGGGAAATTCAATATTTCATACCACTCTTGTCCAAAAACGGGTTTAGAATGAGTCATAAAGTGAGTAATAATACGAGTCATTGAAAAAAATCCTCCTTATATGTAGGGTGGTTGTTAATTTCGCCAAAAAATAACAAATACCCGCAACA
>Ga0209637_1000189_pt1 | contig 24426 bp, 23 predicted proteins | sample OlaalgELextract3_2_FD_187379 | JGI IMG/M metagenome (GOLD analysis project Ga0209637, IMG submission 187379) | Olavius algarvensis symbiont microbial communities from Tuscany, Italy - Type G ELBA extract 3 (SPAdes) (version 2) | ecosystem: Host-associated > Annelida > Digestive system >... | reverse complement strand
TGGCTGGCCTGCTGCAAAATTTTGGATATGGCAGAGGTTGAACTCCCCACTCGCCGGACAACCTCTGCTGACGCAACACGCTTTCATTCCCCCACAATAGCATGACGCAGTGTTCCAGAAGAATCAAAGCGCACCTGCCTCTGCTCCATAGGTCTCCATTGTTATAAAATCCCGCTGTAAATATTACTCAGCTTATTCAACTCAGTCAACAACGTCCCCCAAGAATTCCATTTTGTCTACTCACAAATCGAAATACCAGTGCGGAACAAAGGAGACGGGTATGTCGTTTACTCTGATGTCATCGTACAATTGCTGTGAAGTGATTAGTCCCCTTGGTGGTTGATATTTTTCAAGAAAACTTCTAAACGATCGCGAAACGGACGGTTTATTGAGAGTCGTTTTGACTTCCAACGGGATTACATCCCCCTGGTCCTCGATTATAAAGTCAACCGCGGCCTTGGATTTGGTCCACCTCTTTTTGAATACTTTCGACATTCTCAGGTTTCAGCCCAGCCGCTGGCAAAAAAACGGCCAGTCTAATCGAGAAAGAAACTTTCTATATCCATAGTGCCGTTATTGATTGTGGGAGCGGTTCGGTTTTCAACCGCGATATAATCGGTCTGGCATATACTTTTTTAATGAAGTTTCATACAAGGTGTTTGTATCGGCCTTAAACCACCAGTTTGTTCTCGACAGTCAGCCCCCTGGATTCTCATTGCCCCCTATATTAGGGGGGCACTGATACCGAAGTGATTAGAGGCGCTAAATAAAATAACTGTTCTATTTGGGATTGCGCGCAATACGCGCCATCAAATCATCCAAATTCCGTTCGACTTCGGCCTGCATGAGTTCGATCTGCTCAGGCTTCAAGTGTCGGTACCGTCCCTGGACCTTCAAATAGTTCTCGATGGGCAAGCCCTTGGATTCGTAGTTCAGCGTATAGTTCACACCGTCTTCGATTTCGTATAGAGGAAACACATTGGTTTCCACAGAAAGCATCGCGGTCTTGACAGCCATATCCTCCTTGATCTTCCATCCGGTATTACAGGGTGCCAGGACATGAAGGAAACGGGTGCCGCGCGTGGCCTTGGCCTTTTGGATCTTGCGGGTCAAATCCTCCGGAAAGGCCGGCGAGGCCGTAGCCGCATAAGGCATCCTGTGGGCCGCCATGATTTCCATGATTTTTTTCTTCCGGCGGGTGTTGCCCGAAGGCGACGTGCCGGTCCAGGTAAACTGGGGTGTGGCTGAAGACACCTGGACCCCGGTATTCATATAGGCCTCATTGTCCATGCACACATATATGATATCTTCATTGCGATCTGCACACCCCGAAAGGGATTGCAAGCCGATGTCAAAGGTCCCCCCGTCTCCGGCAAAGGCCAGCACCGGGATATCTTCCTTGCCCTGTTGGACCAGGGCATTGCGGATCCCTGCAGCCGTAGGAGCGGCAATTTCAAAGGCCGAATGAAAGGCCGGCACACCCAGGGTGTAATTGGGATATGGGCCGGTGGTGACCGCCACACAGGAGGGTACCACGACCACAACGCAGCGTTTGCCCATGGCCCGCATCACCTGGCGCATTCCCAGAGCCAAACCGCAACCGGGGCAGGTCAACTGTCCAGGACTCATAATCTCCGTCGGTCGATAGAGCTCATTCATCATTCGTCACCTCCCATCCAGATGGGCCCGTCCGAAAAGCCTGTTGTCGCGAGGGCATGATGAACAACCTTTTTGATAACGTCCGGGTCCACATTGGTCCCGCCGATACCGGCAATATATCCTTGTATCTTGGGCGGATTGTCGTTGTTGATCATCGCAGATTTCAATTCAGAGCAGAAAATGCCTTCGCGTCCCTGCGAAATATTTCGTTCCAACACTGCAATTTTCGGCACATTTCCCAAAGCGGCCTTTACGGCCTCCACCGGGAAGGGTCGAAAAATACGCAATTTGCATAAACCTATTTTCAGACCCTCCTCCCGGAGATGCTTCAAAGCCAATCGCGCCGTCGAGGTTATCGTGGCGGTGGTTACCAGTATCAAATCTGCATCTTCGGTGTTCACTGTCTCCACCATACCATAACCGCGGCCGAACGCCTGCTCGAACTCCTTGTCCACGCGTTCGATCACCCCCAGGGCATGCGCCATGCCGTCGGAGGTATGTTTGCGGTACCCTTCATATTGTTTTTGAGTCACTGTGGGGCACACATAGCCGGGATTATCCACATCAAAGCGCTGGGGCAGGGACACCGGAGGTAAAAAGGCATCTACTTCCTCCGGCGAGGGGATATCCACCGGTTCCATAAAATGGCTGATGAAATTGGCCTCCAAAACAACCATCATGGGAAGCTTAACCTCTTCCGCTATTTTAAATGCCTGGATGATCATATCCGCCGATTCCTGATTATCTTCGCAGTAGACCTGCATCCAGCCCGTGTCCCGCTGGGACAGGGTGTCTGTCTGATCCGACCAGAAAGCCCAAGGCGCTGCCAGGGTACGGTTGACCGCGGCCATTATGACTCCGGTACGCAGGCCCGAGGCAAAGTGAAGCATCTCGTGCATCAGGGCCAAGCCCTGGGAGGAGGTGGCCGTAAAGGTACGTACCCCGGTGAGGGATGCCGCTAAACAGGCTGCCATGGCCGAGTGCTCGCTCTCCACGCGCATCATTTTACCACCCATCTGACCGCTGTCTTCCCAATCGGATAGTTTTTCGTATATGGGCGTCTGGGGCGTGATGGGATAGGCCGCGATGACATCGGGACGGCACAGACGCACGGCTTCCGCCACAGCGGTATTGCCGGTTATAAATTTTCTCATTTGTCACCTCCTGTTTCCATCACTCCGCGTATGCATACCGAGGCACAGACCCCGCACCCTTTGCAATATTCGTTTCGATAGAGATATTCATCGCCGGTTTTCTCGGGCGGGATAACCGCCCCCTCGGGACAGAAGATCAGGCACCGGTCGCAGCCGACACATGTTCCGCAAACCAGACAGCGTTTCGCTTCTTTGGTCGCCGACTCGATTGAAAGCCCCTGGGATGCTTCCTTATTTGACCGAACGCGCTCGGCTGCGTCAACCTCCGGCAGGCTTTGCGGCCTCTGACGGGGAATCATCTCCAAGGTCAAATCATCGGGACTGGCCACTTTGCCCGGTTGCCATCCTTCAGGTCTCTGAAAACAGGCCGTAATGGAAAAAACCGGTCCGCCTCCCAAGGTAACCGCTTTCAGAGTAGCATCGTCCAAATTGCCGCTAACGGTCAAATGGATGCCAAGTGCCGCCCGTTTTCCGGTGGCAATTGCATCCACTACAGATGCACGGGCCGGCGTGAGATCGCCGCCGGCAAAAATCTTGGCATTGGAGGTGCGGTTCCAGCCATCCACACAGATGCGGTTGTATTTCCACCGCAAATCATCGGTCATAAAGGTCTCCGCCGCCTTTTGTCCGGCGGCGACAATGACCAAGTCGCAGGCCTTTTCCACTTCCGGGCCATCAATGAAGACCGGTTTGAGCCGTCCGTCCGGGCTGGGTTCCCCCAATTCAAGTGGGGCTAATTTAACTGTTGTGAGCTTACCCTCACCTAAAAAGGCGGTGGGTGCCACTAAAAATTTAACCTGAACGCCTTCAGCTTCGGCGTCAAATACTTCATCTATAAAGGCCGGCATCTGCTCCCTGGTCCGGCGATATAATATGGCTACGCTCTTGGCGCCTGCCCTCAATGCCGTTCGTGAGGCATCGATCGCGGTGTTACCGCCGCCGATCACGAAAACGTCGGCATCCTTGCACCGCATCTGCATCTCTTCATCCCGCAAAAAGTCCAAGCCCTTCAGGACCCCGTCCAGATCTTCGCCGGGGACACCTAAGGCCTGGTGTTCGTCGGCTCCAGGGCTCAAAAATACAGCCTCATGGGACAGGGCCAACTCGCCCAGTTGCCCCTTGTTTATACTCACACCGGTCTTCAGGGTAACTCCCAGGGACCATATGCGATCCAGGTCTTTTTTGAGGACGTCTTCCGGTAGACGAAAACCGGGGATACCCCGGGCCAGTAATCCGCCGGCCTGATCAGCCGCCTCGTAAACGGTGACCGGATGGCCCATGCGTGCCAGGTGGTAAGCACAGGAGAGTCCCGCAGGACCGGAACCTACTACGGCCACGGATTTATCTTTACCGGCTTCACTGAGCATTGCGGGTGCGGCATTGCCGTATTCTGATGCCGCACGCTCCAAGGCGCGTATATTGACCGACCCGTCTTGTTCGCTCCGTTGGCAGGAAAATTGACAGGGGTGATAGCAGACCCGGCCGCAGGAACCCGGAAGTGGGGTCTCCTCCAAAAAGGCAGCCAAGGCTCCGTCATAATCACCGTCGGCCGCGGCCCGTGCAGCTGCGCTGATATTATTACCGGCTGGACAGGCCGCGCGGCAGGGTGATATTTTTTCGCCAAAACGGGGCCGCACGGATGACCACGTCCCGGTCTTGAATGCTTCAGTGGTCTCCCGGGAAATTGGGATCATAATTTCCGGGTCCATGCATGCAGGGCATTGTTGATCAGCCATGAGCACCTCCTGTTGGGTTTGTAGGCTCAACGATGGTTACGCCTTCGAAAGCAGCCCGCGAACCATCGGCGTTTAGTTCGGGTTTTACGGGAGCCATTTCCATGACGGCCTCAACGATGGGGTCCAGGCCGATATTTCCGGTAAAGGCACCGTAGGCTCCCACCATGATAGTGTTAAAAAAGCCCCCCAGCCCGACATTGTGGGATACTGCCAGGCCGTCGATGATTCCCACCTTAAAGTCCCGGGCTAAATCTGAAAAGACCTCGGGTCCCTTTCGGGTATTGATGAGAATGCTCCCCCCAGGCAACAATTGGGCTCTTACTTCCTGCGGATCAAACAGACTGTCATCAAAACACAAAAGTTCATTGGGGTGCTTTATCTCACATTTTAATAAAATCTTTTGGTTATCGACACGCAAAAAACTTGCCAATGGAGCCCCGCGTCGCTCTCCTCCAAAGACCGAGTAGCATTGAGGATAGTATCCGGCCTTAAAAAAGGCCGTCCCCAATATTTGCGAAGCGATAACCACTCCTTGCCCGCCTCGACCGTTAAAACTGATTTCAATCATACGCTTATCCCTGTTTATTTAATACTTATATTACGGCTGAATTTACGCAATGACCTCCAACTCAAAATTGCTTGCGATACCCAAGCTTAAAGACCGGCTTGAGCAATAAAGGCCCCACCGGCTCAGCCTCCATCCGGTGAGGCGCCATTGCCTTATATCAGAAAATAAAAGTACTTTATTGTAACTCTTTAACTGTTTAACAAAAAATACCACATTTATAAATCGATCCGTCGTCTTCCACTCTCTGCCTATCCCTCTTCCTTCCTGCGGAGCGTGATTTCCAATGCACTCCGACTAAGGGAGAGGGATCTATCATGCTGACATCCCAGAATAACACAATCCCCTTTTGACCGGGTTCCCTCTTTACAGAGATTGGAAAGAGTTGGCGTGTGGACGATCAATCCTAACGATCATCCCATGGCGGCGCCATCTTGAGTTTCCATCCTCCCTCTACAGGCGGATAGACCAGCCTATGCTTCGCGTCCCACCACTGAACGGCGATACTTTCCGTTTGGGAAAATCCCTTATCATTAAATTTGATATCACCCATGGTAGTCCCTTTAAACTCTCCACCCCGGACGGTGTCCCTGACAGCCGTTTTATCTACCGACTGAGCCCTTTCAATCGCCATCAGCAGCATCTGAGCATTGGCATAGGTCAATCCTACACTGACGGAGTACTTATTAAATGCCTTTGTGTATCTTTGACCGAGTTCCTTGGCGCCCGGATAGGGAAAATCTTCCGACCAGAAACCGTCGCATATGATATAATTGGCATCTTTTCCGAGGGCTGCCGCAAATTCGGATGGCCAGGTACCTTTCCAGCCGTGCAGATATTTTACACTTACCCCGAATTCCTTCATCTGGCGAATCATGGTGATGCTGTCCGCCGGCGAACCAAAAAGATAAAGCGCATCAACCTTTTTCGCCTTCATTTTCAGTATCTGGGCCGAGTAGTCCTTAGCGCCGACAGCCATGGGTTCATGTAAAGTGAATTTCATACCATACTGTTCGGCGAAGTGTTTAAACCCATTCCCAAAGCCCTCGCCGTCCGGGGAATCCTCCAGCAAAAGTGCGATCCGGTGATATTTTTCGGATTCCGGCAAAGATTTCCGTATTTTAAAGGGAAGCTCCGCCGCGCTAGGGGCTGTAAAAAAAACAAGGGAAGACCACTGATAATTATTCGGAAGCCACAGGAACGGCCAGCAAGGTGAAATCATATAGAACACTTTGTATTTCTCGGCAGCATTTGCAGCGGCAATGTTTAAAGGACCATGGGAGGTGGAGAGGATCAGTTCCGTCTTTTTGATTTTGATTAATGTCTCCATGGCCTGGGCCGCCTTTGAGGGTTCACTCTCATCGTCGGCTACAACCAGTCTTATGGGGAGCTTCTTACCCGCCTCCTTGATGTATATGCCCCCTTTTTTATTGTAATCGGCAATGGCCTGTTCATAGGACCACAGCTGCTCATTTCCGTTAGCGGACATCCCACCGGTCATGGAAATGACTGCACCGATGACAATCTCGTCTGTCTCCGCCTTAACCGGACTGCTTAGCATCAGGCAGATAGCCACAATCGAAACAATCAAACTCATCCATTTAACATTATTATTAGATTTCATCTTATTGTCCTCCTAAATAATTGTTTAAGTTTATACAACCAAACAACCATAATCTTAAATGGCCGTCCACCAGCCGTAAATACCTCCTTTCTTTTTGATACTATTATTAATGAAACTACACCGAACCCCTAAAGTGACCATCTCCTTATCCTAACAAGTCCCTTAGGCATGAAAAGCATAACCAGAATGATAATAACTCCCGACAAAATGGGATGGATGGCTGGGAAGTAGACATTAGCAACAGAAAAAACACCGTTCATCAAAAAGACCCCTATGACAGGGCCAATGATCGTCCCACTTCCCCCCATAACACACATGATAATCGGATAAAGGACCCACTTCAAAATCAGGAACCCCTCCGGGTTCACATGAAACAAGTAAAAAGCATAGAGGCTGCCGCAGACCCCGACGAGAAACGCGTTGACGGCAAACGCAAAGACCTTATATTTCAAGCTGTTGATTCCCTTCGCTTCCGCTGCCACCTCATCCTCGCGGATGGCAACAAGAGCGAGTCCGATTTTGGATCTTGACATGTAATAGACAACGGCTGTCGCCAGAAGTGCGAGAAAAAGCGCGGTCCAGTAATGGGGCTTTAAACTGGTATAGACTCCGGATGGAAGGAGTATGCCGATGGGTCCCTTTGTGAAATCGCCCCCTTTGATAAACAACACTTTAATGATTTCCCCCAATCCCAGGGTTCCCAGAGCGAAATAATCACCGTGGAGCTTGGAAAGAAGCGGAATACCAACGGCGACCGCAATGACCGACGCCACCAACCCGCTGAGGATCATTACAATCGGGTTGAAATAACAGTTTATACCAAGCACATCGTAGAACCAGATAATCGCCGTGGTATAGGCTCCGAGACCGAAAAAGGCATGCTGCCCCAGGCTTATCTGTCCTGTATACCCGGCGACGAGGTTCCATCCCTGAGTCATAACGATTAAGCAGAAACTAAGGAACAGGAAATAGACGATATAGGATTTTTCCGTATCCAATATGAACGGTACCAGTGCCAACACCAGCGTGACCGCAACCACGATTCCAATGTGTGTCTTATCTTTCTTTTTCATCTCTTAAGCCTTTTTAACGGAGCGAACAAAAAGTCCTTCGGGCCGAAACATTAAAACAAGAAGAAACACGCCATAAGAAATGGCGTCAGACCAGCCACTACTGATAAAAAATGCGGCTAAACTTTCAATTACCCCCAGTATAATCCCTCCCAGCAACGCGCCGACGACACTCCCAATCCCCCCAAGGGCCAGGGCAATCAGCGCCTTCAGGCTGAAAATGAATCCAAAGTAGGGATCAAAGGAATAGGTCGTGGCCAATGCGATCCCCGCGATCGCCGACAGTCCGATTCCGATGGCGAATGCCACGGCGTTGACCCTGTGGGGCGTGATACCCATAAGGGTAGCAGCCACCATATCCTTTGACGCGGCCCGGACCGCCTTTCCAACAAGGGTCTTTTTCAGAAACAGGGTGACCCCAACCGTGGATAAAACGGCCATGACAAATCCCATCAACCGGGTGAAGGAAATTCTAAGACCCATGAATTTGATTCCAAAGGCTGTATAGGCAGTCCGGATGGCCACCGGATCGGACGACCAAACGGTGGCCATGAGATTTTCCAGAAGAAACATCAAGCCCACCGCGATTAATAGAGAGATGTTCTTGTCCTCCATTGCCGTGGCCCTTCGGAAAAGCAGGTTGTAGATCCCCGCACCGAGGAGCAATGATCCGGGAAGAAGGATAAGGATGGACACATAGGGGTCAATGGTTAATGACGCGAAAAGTGAATAGCAAAAATAGGCCATGAGGATAATGATCGCGCCCTGGGAAAGGAAGATGATTCGCATGGTACCGAAAATCAAACTGAGTCCTATGGCCGCAAGACCGTAGCTGGTCCCGAAAAGAATGCCGTTTATCAACAGCTGAGCAAGAAGATCAAAAGTAATATATTCTAGCATATTCCTTTACCCCAGAGCCCCCATATAGGCCTTTTGTACTTCCGGATCGGACAACAGCTCTTCCCCTCTGCCCTCCATCGTGATTTTCCCGGTCTTTAACACAAAAGCGTAATGGGAAATTTTCAATGCCAGATGGATATTCTGTTCAACAAGCAGGATGGTTACTTTGCGGCCATTCAGAGTCTTGATGAGTTCGAACATTTTATGGACGACAATGGGACTGAGTCCAAGGGACGGTTCATCCAGCATCAAAATATCCGGTTGGCTCATCATCGCACGGGCAATTGCCAGCATTTGCTGCTCCCCGCCGCTTAAAGATCCCGCATTTTGGTTGGTTCGATCCTTCAAAACAGGAAACAGGTCGTAAACCTCTTCCAGAGATCGATTTAAAAAGGGTCTGGATCGGGAGGGATAGGCCCCCAGTTCCAGGTTTTCCAGCACGGTCAGGTCCGCAAAAAGGCGTCGCCCTTCGGGAACGTGGGAGATGCCCATATTGACAATTGTCTCGGGCCGTAATTTATTTAAGGACTTTCCTGCAAATCTTATCCGGCCGCTGTTGGGCGAAATAATTCCGGAAATGGTTTTGAGCAGTGTAGACTTACCGGCTCCGTTCGCCCCGACCAGGGCCACAATGGTCCCTTTCTGCACACCCATTGAGATGCCCCGCAGTGCTCTGATATCTCCGTATTGAACTTCCAGATCCTGAACATCAAGTAGTTGTTTTTCCAAGATAGGCCTCGATCACTTTTGGGTTTTTTGCTATTTCCTTTGGCTTTCCGTCGGCAATCTTCACGCCATAATCCAGGACCACAACGCTGTCGCAGGTATTGAAAATCGCATCCACCTTATGTTCCACCCACAGGATCGTCACATCCCGCTCCTTCCTAGCCCGCTCGATGACCTCGATCATTTTAAGGGTCTCGGAGCTATTCAACCCGGCCATGGGTTCGTCCAGGAGGGTGACTACCGGCATTGAGGCCAGGGCCCCGGCAACCTCCAAAAGACGACGATCCGACAACGTCAGGTGGGCTGTGATCATATCCTTTTTATCCATCAACTCCACAAGCTCAAGGGCCTCAAGGGCCCTGTTCATGGCGGTCCTTTTGGAGTGTTTATGGCCGTAGACAGAACCCACCATTACATTTTCAAGGGCCGTCATGCTGAGGAATGCCTTGACGAGCTGAAAGGTTCGTGCAATCCCGAGATGACATAATCTGTAGGGCGGAATGCCGGTAATCTTTTTCCCACACAGATACACTTCACCCTGGTCGGGAGTGTAAAGGGAGGTGATCACGTTAAACAAGGTGGATTTACCCGCACCGTTGGGGCCGATGAGGCCCACCAGTTCACCTTGCTCCAGCTGGAATTCCACCTCGCATAAGACGGTCAGGCCACCAAATTTTTTGGTGATCTTTTCCAGACGAAGAACCGGTTTTATTTGGGGGTTAGTCAATTTCGACACCTTCGGTTTTCGGGTTGATCATAGCCAGTCTATTCAAATATCATTAAAATCAATCACATCGCGGACCATCTTCTTCAGGTCCATTATCAGAAGTCTATTTCTTAAGGGGCGCGACCAGTTCAGCAGCACCTTGATGACTTCCGCGGCCTGGAGGCTTGCGATTAAAAAAGGTGTCATCCCGGGAGTACCGAGTGTCCTTTCTAGGCCGGGACCTTCATCGGTTCCGTCGCCATAAAGGTAGGCCAGCCCCTCATCCCGGGGAAAGATGGTCATGATCTGCCCCAACCACCCGGCAATGGCGCCATGAACGAAAGGGATCCCCATCTCCTTCGACGTTTTCTCCAGGCTCATCCGTGACCGAATATTGTCCAGTGCATCCACAACCACCTGGCACCCTTTTATTATTTCCGGGATACTTCTCTCATCAGCCTCAACTGCATATGGGATCAGCGCCACCGAGGGGTTAATGTCTGCGACTCGCTTTACTGCAGCATCGACTTTGGCCACACCCAAATCATTCATGTCGCACAGAATTTGGCGGTTCAGATTACTGTCGGTAAAAACGTCCCGGTCAATCACGTGGAGTCGGCCTACACCGGCTCTGGCAAGCAGTTCGATAACGCTTCCGCCAAGACCCCCTGCGCCGACCACAGCGACCGAGGAATTCAGCAGCTTAATTTGCCCATCGATACCTATGGTCCCCATATTTCTCTGGTATCTCGCCGGAATCACGCCCTGCTGCAAGGTCTCAATCTCGACTTCGCGGGTACTCCGGCCGTTATCCTCGGCAATCGCCTTTACACTGCCGGCCGATAATGACAGATAGTCCTTTCCATCGGCGTCTTGTTTTTGTTTGCTTTCCTTTTTTATAATTTCAATTAACCGATTCATCCCGCGCCAATTCTGGGTGGCCAAACCACAATGACATCCCCATTTTTAAGGATGGTATCCATGCTCTGATTTACCCCATTAATTGCGATCCTGTTGAGGTAGTATTCAGGTATATCCAGTTGATCCAGGAATTCGCGTGCAGTCGACCCCTCTTCCAGGGAGATTCTCCCGAAATCCTTATCCTTCAATTGTTTCCGATAAGAACTGTATTTTACGATGACACCCACTTCCATTGTATGGCCTCATTTATGAAAATATTGTAGAAAGGATGAAAATGTCCCTACATCACAGAATAGCCACCGTCTACAGCAACGCATACTCCCGTGACAAAATCCGCGCCTGAACTCGCCAGAAAAACCGCGGTGGCGGAGCAGTCGTCCGGTTCACCCCACCGCCCTGCCGGTGTGCGAGCTTCCACACCTTCCGCCAGACCGGGTATGTCCCGTTTACCGTCTGCCGAGAGATCCGTGTTAATAAAACCCGGCATAAGCGCATTGACCTGGATATTATCCGAAGCCCAGGCAACAGCCAGGCTTTTAGTCAACTGGACGATGCCGCCCTTGCTGGCGGCGTAGGCAGGTAGGGCCCCAGCGCCGAATACGGCAAACATGGATCCGAGATTGATGATCTTGCCCCCACCGATCTTTTGCATCTCCGGGTAGACGGCTTTGGAACAGATAAAGGTGCTTCGCAGATTCACATTGATATTCTCATCCCACTCGGCCGTGGTCATCTCCTGGGGCAGTTTATGGATGCCCATGCCGGCATTGTTGACCAGGATGTCCACCTTACCGCAGGTTTCCACCGCCTGGCGAATCGTCGCATTGATCTGATCCTCCCGGAGCACGTCCAGAGACAGGCCGAGCGCTTCGACGCCGTACTCATCCTTAATCTGTGCAACCGCTTTATCCGTCTTTGTCTGATTGCGGGCAGCGATCACAATATTTGCGCCCGCCGCGGCGAGGCCCCGTGCGATTCCGAATCCGATGCCACCGTTTCCGCCGGTGATCATCGCGATCTTACCTTCGAGTCCGAACATTCCTTTCAATGTAAACGCCATATTCCCCCTCCCTATAAAGTATGATTATCTTAAATTAACGATGAACCGTAATTGAGCCGACAAACGACGCGACCGTTCAACAAGGTCGACATGCGAGTACCGATCGTTCAACCAGGGCCTTGGCTACTTGAACCATATAGCGGTTATACCGGACGGGCATCGCATCTTCTATCGCGGCCCGGCCGGCTTCTCCGGCGCTTTCTTTATTGAGCGTTTTACCCACTAATGCTTCCTCCGCTTTGACCACCCGTTTGGGTGTAACCCAGACCGCATTCAAACAAATTCGCGCTGCAGCTATCCGATCTCCTGCCAGGGTGATCCGGGCCGCACAATTGACGATTGGAAAATCGATACTCTTCCGCTTGGCAAACTTGATAAAAGCACTCTTTGTTTCCTTCGGTTGTTTAGGAATCCTGAGTTCCAGTACAATTTCATCAGGTTCCAATACCGTTGTCCGCTCCACCTCCACATTAAAGAAATCCTCAATCGGGATTGTCCTTTTTGAGGTCTGGACCATGGCATCCAGGGCAATCAGGGCCGGCGCAGTATCGCTCGGATGTACGGCCAGGCATCCTTCCTTGATGTTGGCGCCGAAGATGGAATGATAGCGGTTATCGCCCTCGGTAGCATAACACCTGCCGCCCCCCTTGCGAAGACAGGGAAAACGGTTTTTAGGCTTGCGATAGTACCAACAGCGGATATCCTGACAAATATTGCCCCCGATTGTTCCCATTTCTCTGAGGTGAGGCGATGCTGTGCTATGAGCCGCCTGGGCCAGGGCACTGAAATTACCTCTTATGCGTTCATCATGGGCGATATCTTCCAACCGAACCAGGGCGCCGATTCCCAATCCGCCTTCATCTTCTGTAATACCATCCAAACCCGGAATCGATTTTATATTAATGAGGGCATCGGGATATAAGGGGCTGATTTCATCTTTCATTTTGCCCAGAAGATCCGTACCGCCGGCAATGATTCGCGCCCGACCGCTATAGTGTTCCAGATAATATTGGGCCTCTTGAATACTTGTCGCATTATAGTGCTGATATGTCTGCATGCTGAAACTCCTAAATTTTACCGAGGGCCTTTAAGATTTTGTCCGGGGTGATGGGTGCATCATCCACCCATTTGCCGATTGCGTTGTATACAGCGCTTTCCATCATATGTGTCGTAATGGTCGCAACATCCTCACCAACACCCACCGTACCGTAGGGGCCATACCCCATTCCGGTTTCGACGATGACGGGTTCCACCTCTTCGATGTCAAGCATGGTGGCCCACTTATAGTCAACGAGATTGCTGTTAAGCAGCACTCCGGTCACAGGGTCCCAGATATACTCCTCCATCAGGTTTCTCCCCACTCCCATATATGTTCCGCCATATTGCTGCCCTTCTACGGCCTCCGGAGAAAGGGCCTTGCCCACATCATTGACATTGACTACCTTTTTTACATCGATTTGCCCGGTTTCGGGGTCGACTTCGATTTCGCAAAAATGGGCCTGACGACAGAGCCGGTGACGCCCCTCTTCGGTACCGTATTCGCCCTGGCGGTGATAGGCCCAGGCATAGATCGGTGCATGGGTGGTGCCCTGAATGGCGGCATACTCCAATCCCCAGTTCATGGAACCATCCACATCTTTTACCACCTCGGCCACGGTTTTTCGATTAGATGGGTCCTTCTTGACAAATATCTCGCTGTTCTCCACATCCAGATCTTCTGGTTTGAGTCCGGGGAAGGCAGGAGGGTAATTACGCGTAATTGCATCGATCTCGGTCGTGGCCAATTTCAGCAATTGTTCCTTGACCTGCTTTGCGGCCCGCCTCACCACATAGGAATTGGTGGTAAGATTACAGGACCCGTCCGGGGTCATCATGGGTAGGTAGACATCATCGTGATTCCTGAAAAATACATCCTCAAATTTCATCCCGAGTTCTTCCGCCAGGACTTCGCAATAGGTGGATTCAGCATTGACGCCGATGTCGGCCCGCAATGCGATCAGGTTCACCGACCCGTCCTGCTGAATCATGACAGCACAGGTTGCGGCACCGCGGTTATCATCCCACTCATGGCTCCAGATAAACCCCATCCCGTGCATCTTTCCGTCTTCCAGTTGCCTGGATCCGGGCGGATGCCATTTGTCCTCCCAGCCGATGGCTTTCTTGCCCGCATCGATACATTCCTTGAGACTGTCACGTTGGGGGAATCCATGTTCTTTTTTGAACCGGTCGAGAAAGGCCGTATCCTCTCCTTCGACTCCGTCATTGAGCAGCGCCACTTGAGTGGGATCCATATCCAACTCGGCTGAGACACGGCTGAATACATGGCCCATGACGAAGGTACCGGGTAATTGCTCGCATCGAATTGCGGTGACAGGTCCCTTATTCACCCTGGCAACCAGGTTCTGCGCCTCAATATTCGGTATTCGGGTGTTTTCGAGCAAATGGGTCTCGGCAGGAAACCCCGTATTTTCAAAATAGGTGTTATGTTTCACCGCGGTAATGGCACCCGTTTCTTTGAAGCCGATCTTAAAATAGGTGGTCATGGGATCCATGGAGCCGAAGACGAAATCCTCTTCGCGATTAAAAAGCCATTTGACCGGTCTGCCGGTGCGGCGGGATAAAATCGCCGACACACCCGTTGCCACCTGGCTGTATGGAATCCAACTCCATCCCCCATACATCCCGCCGTTGTAAGGTGCATGCACCACAATTCGGTTCATAGGGATATCGAAGTACTGGTGCATGGTCCATTTGTGCTCATAGGGGTGTTGGTGATGCAGCCAGAGTTCCAGGCATTCCTCCTGCCACCAGGCAATGCCGCAAAGCATTTCCGCATTCGCCCCTCCGTGGTACCGCCGGCGGGCCTTGAATTCGATGATCCGGTCTGCCTCCTCAAATCCTGCTTTGGAGTCGCCGAAACTGAAGAGATCCGGCGGTGGGCTGGGCGGGTTCTCGCTCCGGTTGGTGTCAGCCCATTCGGGCCGGGCCAGAGTCGCATCTGCTTTGAGTGCCTCTTCCGCCTCCAGGACAAAGGGTCGTTCCTCCCAATCCACTTTCACCAATCTCAGGGCGGCATTGGCGATTTCCACACTGTCGGCAGCAACGACCACGCCCATATGCTGCCCCTGAAAATAGGAGTATCCCGCCAGAAGATCTTCTTCCCCCCCGTAGGTCGTCAAAACACGTCGGCCGGCGAATTCGGGATCATCATACCGGAATACGACGCGCACCCCCGTTAATGCCTCTGCCTTGGAGGTATCCATGGACAGGATTTTTGCGTTGGGATAGGGTGCGGTCATGAATCGCGCGTAGAGCATCCCGGGCAATTGGATGTCCTGGGTGTACACGGCCTTGCCTGTTGCCTTTCGCCTGCCGTCAATACGGCGAACACCCCGTTTGCCCAAATAGTTATAAGTGTCACGCTGGTATTTGTCACACTCCATGGGGTTGATGGGCATTTCCTTTATTTCTCGGGCCATTTTGTCGTCCTTTTCCATCACGATTTGGTGCAAAACTCAATGTTTTCAAAAAAGCTGTATCGGACTCAGTGCTGAACATCGAACCCGTTTTTAGCCGTCCGAGTCCCTTATCACTCCGCCTTCATTTTTTCGGCTGTCTCCATGACTGCTTTAATATGTTGCGGATAGGTTCCACATCGGCACAGATTCCCCGCCAGGGCCTCTTTTACTTCTGCCTCGCTGGGATCCGGGTTTCTGTCCAAAAGGGCCTTGGCCGTCACCACAAATCCCGGGGTACAGTAACCGCACTGCATGGCGTGGTGTTCGACATATTTTTCGATCAAGGGATGGTCTTTTTCCCCAATTCCTTCCACCGTCTCAATCGTCTTTCCGTCACACTCAATGGCCAATGTCATGCAGGATAAAATGGGACGGCCCTCCATGATCACGGTACAGGACCCGCAGGTCCCCCTGTCGCAGAACATCTTGGCGCCGATGAATCCCAGTTTATCGTGGATGACCTGGTAAAGTGTCCATTCCGGCTCGACCTTCAGCTCGTAATTCTGCTGGTTGATGGTTAGCCTAATGGCCCTGGGGGAGAGGGGAAGGGGATCTGTCCCGTGTTGGGATACCACATGTTTCTTCAACCCTTCGGTATCGTCTTCATTCATGCCGCAATATGGACATGTGTATTGAACCTGTTTCACCGGTATTCCTCCCTGGTTGTGGGATCCTCGGGGCCTACATCCGCTCAATGAAGACGGATTGACCAATTCTATTCACGAAATCACTTCTGTAGTACTTCAGGCTGTCCAAAAGCGGTACCGGGCAGCTCTGACCCAGTCCGCAGAGAGCCGAATCCATCATGGCCGCAGACAATCTTTCCAGGATCTCGATATCGCCATTCCGGCCCTCACCGCTGGCCAATCTGCCCAGAATCTCTATCATTACCTCGGTCCCTTCCCTGCAGGGTGTGCATTCACCGCAGGATTCTTCCGCCATGAAACGGACCAGACCGTGGACGATGTCGATGATGTTATGGGTATGATTGAAAACCATTACCGCCCCGGAGCCAAGCGCGGTCTCATAGCAAAGGGGCGTATCCATTTTATCCCCGGGGATGAACCGGCCCGCGGCACCTCCAACCAGGACCATTTGGACATCCTTCGCGCCGGCCAGGTCAAGGACCAGCTCTTTTAGCTCGCTGCCCATGAGCAATTCATAGACCCCTGGGTTTTCAACATCGCCGCTCACTGAAAAGAGTTTGGTCCCCTTGCTCTCTTCGGTTCCCAGCTCCTTATACCATGATGCCCCTTTAAGGATGATCCACGGGATATTGGCGAGTGTTTCGACATTGTTAATGATGGTGGGTCGGCCCCATAGGCCCTGGGTCGGTGGAAAGGGGGGACGAAACCGCGATTCACCCCGTACACCTTCAATGGAATTCATCATAGCGGTCTCTTCGCCGCAGATATATGCACCAGCGCCTTCCTGTATTTCGAAGTGAATTCCCTCTAAGAATCCTTTTTCAGCCGCTTGACGAATCGCATTGTCGAGAACGGAACGGAGAAAGTGGTATTCTGCGCGAAGATAAATATAGGCTTTCTTGGCACCAATGGCCCAGGCGGTGATGGCCATTCCTTCGATCAGGGAAAAGGGATCGTTTTGAATGATATAACGATCCTTGAAGGTCCCCATCTCGCCTTCGTCTGCATTGCAGATCAGATATTTTTCGGAGTCCGGACTTTCGGCGGTCAACTCCCATTTGATGCCACAGGGGAACCCTGCCCCTCCTCTTCCTCGAAGCCTGGATGCCTTGATTTCATCGATGACCGCCTTTGGGGTCATGTTTTCACGAGCCTTGGCCAGAGCCTCAAAACCACCCTCATTCAGGTAAGTCTCAATATTGCCAGGATCAATGATTCCGCAATTTTTCAACAGTATTTTTTCTTCAGGCACAATTGACTCCTTTGCGTGAAAAAAATTGCTGACATGTTAACGTTGCTTTCATCCCTTTTCTCAGCGCTTCTGGTATGCGAACCCAACGGCGACATTCGCCTTCCTCAAGTTTTGAGAGTTGAAACACCGGGATTCTAATCATAGGACCTAAAAATTTCCCCAATCTTCTCCGGAGTCAGATTTCCGTGGAGATCGTCATCCACCAGCATGGCCGGTGCCTGATCACAGGCCCCGATACAATTGGTTAGAGTAAAAGAAAACCGCCCATCTAATGTCGTCTCACCGGGTGCGATTCCAATGGCCTTTTGCACGCCGTCAATGATCTCCGGGGCATTTTGAATAAAACAGGGTAAGCTATTGCAAATGCGAATGATGTGTCTGCCCTGGGGTCTTACGGATAGGAAAGCATAAAATGTAGCCACTCCATAGACCTCACTCAGAGTCAGTCCGAGCGCTTCAGCGGTCTCCAGCATGAATGCCCGGGAGAGGACGCCCTGCTTCGTCTGTTCCTCTTTGAGAAGCGGCAGCAGGGCCGAACGGTTTTCATCCGGGGTGGATCCTGGGAACTGCTCTTGCGCTCCTTCAAACTTCCTTCCCCGAATCAAATCCGGCCCGGGATTCAGGGCGGTAGTAGGGCACATTTCAATGCACAGCCCGCAATCCTTGCAAGTGTCCGTGTTCAGAGGTTCATCGTAGCCGACAACAACCTTGTAATCAGAGCCTCTATAAGCCATGCTGTAGAGGCTTTCCCCTGCCAACTCCCGGCATGCCCTCGTACAGCGGTGGCACAATATGCACCGGGAGAGATTTCGCCGGACATAGGGATTTGAGTCCTCGGCAGGATAAAACCGTACTTTTCTTACGCGGAAGGAAGGGGGACCCACCTCGACAAAAGCGGCGAGTTGGTGAACTTCGCAGTCGGAAGCTCCCGTGTCCGTAACACAGGGGCCGGTGTGCCCGGCCAATAAAAGCTCCACCGTTACCCGACGAGTCCGCTTAACCCTTTCCGTGTTGGTTCGCACGACCATTCCTTCGGAAATTGGGGTATGGCAGGATCCAACAAGCCGGGCAGCGCCTTCTACTTCCACAACACATACGCGGCAGCTTCCGATAGGTGAGAGCTCTTTTTTGTGGCACAAACTCGGAATTTCAATTCCAACCTGTCCGGCCGCCTCCAGGATCGTCATCCCCGGGCTTCCGAGCACCTCATTGCCGTCGATTGTTAACTTTATATCACCCAACTTTCCGACCTCTCTCGATAGGTTTCCCCAAACGCTCAGCTTGGGGTTTATTTCCATTATCGGCCCTGGTGGTCTTTTACACTATACTTCCCGGAGCACTTTCAGGGATACCTCCTCGACCATGTCCTGCACTTTTTCATGAAAGGCTACCATATGTGGCGTTGCGAGATGATCTCGAAGCGCCTCCAGGCTGTCCCATTTCTCTATAACCGTGACCCCATTTTCATCCAACGCCTGGGGCGGTAAACCGGAATCCACATCCATTGTCAGAACATACTCAATACAACCCTTCTCTTCTCTGACAATAGATACATTCGGTTTCAATATTTCCAGGAACGAAGCGAGTTGTCCCTGTCTCACACGAATTGAAGCAATTACATGAATCATAGCTATCTTCTAGTCTAATAAAAAGTTCAACGGGTTTCCGCAGTCTTCAGGGCATGAAAAATGTTGTCCGGATCATAAAAACGGCCATCATCGTCCAGTGCTTGCCCCGCATCGGGCATGGACCGGATCAGCGGGCTCTTCGAAGTCTCATTAGCCAGATCCCATAATATTTGATCCGAAATCTCCGCTAAGCCCAGATCCTTCAGAGTTATGGGCAGGCCCACAGACCTGCAAAAAGCGATCACCTGATTTAAAGTTTTTAGGTCTTTGTCCTCCAGGAGCAGGTGGACAACTATACCATAGGAGACCATCTCTCCATGCATGGGAGGAACGTCGAACTGGTCCTTGAATGGGGTGAGACATTCTGCAACAGCGTGGGCGGCGGACAGGCCGCCATTTTCGAATCCCAGTCCACTCAGAAGCGTGTTGGCCTCGACCACTGCCTCCAGAGCGGGGCCGACAACGCCGGCCTCGTTTTCCTGTTTGGCCTTGAGCCCATGGGTTATCAATAGATCAAAGGCCAAGCTTGCCAGCGCAAGGGCGGCGTGGGTTTGTAAACCGCCCGCTACGGTCATGGCCCGGGTTCGCCCGCAGGTATCCGCTTCAAAGTAGGTTGCCAGGGCATCACCCATGCCTGCAACAAAGGTTCGCACGGGTGCTTTGCTGATAACCAGAGTATCCACAAGGACCATAGCGGGATTGGTCGGGACAAAGAGGACGGTTTCAAACGCACCCTTATCGTTGTAGATCAGGCATGCCCTTGAGGTGGAGGCATCCGTGGATGCGATTGTGGGGATCTGGATGCAGGCCACCCCGGCCCCCAGATCCCCCATTGACTCCGGAGGTACGACGCCGCAGTTCATGGCACTGCCCGCTGCCGCTGCCCGGCCGGTATCCAGCGTTTTCCCGCCTCCGCAGGAAATAATAGCGTCATGCCCCCCATCGATACAGACTTCTTTGACACGGGCCACCTCGGCCCAGGTGCTGTCTCCGTTGAAGGAAAGAAATCGACATTGCATGTCCTGTTGCCCTAAATCATTCTCGATGGGTTTACGACACGCATCAATCACCGCTGGATCGATTAAAACCAGAGGATGCGAAATCCCCAATACGGAAAGGTGCTCGGATATCGAGGAGAGGACATCCGGGCCCTGAACATATCGATGGGGAAAAACCATTATTTTAGTTTCCATGAGCGACTCCGGTTTGTTTGTGGCAATCTACAAAGCGAATTCATGTTAGAGACTCCTCAATCTAACCTCTTGGAGGGTTTCAATAGGTCTTCGACTGATTGACATACCTCTTTGAGGTAGGTCAGCGATTCTCGAACACTCTGCTCTTCCTCAGGGGGCAGTTGCAGCACTATAATCTCCCGGACCCCGTCCTTTTCCAGCTTCACAGGTACGCTAGCACTCAATCCGCTGTAGCCGTATTCGCCATTTAAGGTGACCGATGCGGGGAGCACACGTCCCGAGTCATTGACAACGGCAGACACGATGTCCGACAATCCCACAGCGGACGTCCATCCGGTTGTGCGCCCAGTCCCGAGGCTTTCATAAGCCTGAAGGGCCTTGGGGACCTCATCGCGAATTTTTTGTTTTTCATCTTCGGGCAGATCAACGGGATTGCCGTTTACACGCAGGGTACTAAAGAGCATCACCTGATGGGAGCCATGCTCTCCAATGGTCAAACCTTCCACGGATGTTGAATCGACCTTCAGGCGGCGGGCGGCCATCATACGGAAACGGAAGGAGTCGTTGAAGGAATAGCCGATGAATTGTTTTCGATCCATGCCTGTAAGCAGCACCATGCCATAATTCAGGGGGTCCACCGGGTTGGTGGCAGTTATGACCACGGCCTGCGGGCAATATGCTTTGACCTTTTGAGCCACTTCCTTAATGATGGGAAGGCTGTCCCTGAGAAGCTCCATCCTGGATTCGATGAATCGCCAGGGTGCCCCAGCAGCGATAATTACCACATGGGAGCCTGAAAGGTCTTTGTCCGACTCGGCAGCCCTGACCCTTACTTTTCGGATGCTGGTCACGGCAGTCTCAAGGTCCAGGACGTGGCATTTGAGCAGGTTTTCATTAATATCAAACAAAACCAGTTCGTCGCAGAGGCCTTGTGTGGCTACCGCATATGCTGCACAGGAACCTAAGGTTCCTGCCGCCCCTATGATACTCACTTTGCCTGGCATAACACCCTCCGATTTGCCGTCATTTTTTCATTTCGCTTAAAAACTTTCTTTTTCGCTTTTATCTAAATATTAACGAGCCCTCAACGATTTGGAGAAAATCCATCACATTGCTGAGAACCGAAGTCCGAATGAATTCTGGATGCCGGAATAAGTCCGACATGGCAGAGTGAGTCATTTCAAGCGCCGATTTAATCTTCCGGAAAAGCAACTTTCAGGATGTTCTGCTTGGCATAGTTCAGGTGCTCGCGAATAGTGCGTCCGACTTCATCGTATGCACAATGCCTGATGCAATGCAGAATAGCCCAATGCCCTTTAAGCGCCTCCAATACCGTTTCCGATGTATAAATACTTTTAACACGGCAGAGCATCATGCTGTCGCGTAACAGCATGCAAAGTTCAACAAGTCTTTCGCTACCGCTGGCCCTCTGGATAATCTCATGAAATTTCCCATCGAGGCCCACGAATTTCCTCGGGTTTCCTTTGCGCGCCATTTCTTCCGAAGCTCGAATATTTTCTTCCAACATAGGAACGAGCTCGGGTGTAATGCGCTGGATCGCCCACTTGGCTGCTAATGTCTCATTGACGATTCGAATTTCACAGATTTCCGCGACGTCCTTCCGGGTCATACTGCGGAGCTTGTAACCCACTCGGGGGATGGATTCAAGGAGCCCTTCCCGTTCCAGACTGTGAAGCGCCTCTCGTACAGGGGTTCGTGAAATATTGAGTTTTTTGGCAAGTTGGGCTTCCACGATTCGGTCTTTGTGAGAGAAATGTCCGTCCATGATGAGCTGTCTGACAAAATGATAGATCTGATCGCGGATGGTGAGGGAGTCGTCAATGGGAAAATATAGATCCAAGGTCGCTTCTTTTGTCAATAGCAAAACAAATTCTCCTCAAAAAAGGGGGGAAATATGGTACGTCAACCATATAGAAAATATTATTTTAGCTATTAATTTTGATTTTTCTACTTGCCATACATGGGGGATCATTAAAATAAATATCAACATACAGTATCCCACATCAAAATGTCAATCAGAAAATATTAAAACCCCAAAAAACTATTTTTATAATAATTTAAATTAGTTAATACCTATAAATAATTAAATTTTGAATTGCAGTGCACAAAAAATAAGAAATTATAGTACCCCATCTTAAAATATCATCCTAAAAATAATTAGATCAGAAGAAACTATTTTTTTATATATAGCAAGTAAATATTGGCCGAAATAAATTAAAAAATTAAATTATCCCATTGATATTATTGATATTTAACCATTTTTGCAAACCTGTTCTCTGCTGGCACCAGGCAGAAACATTTGAATTGCAGCACAATAAAAGGTGGAAAATGATGGTACCCCAGATCAAAGCGTCAAACATACACCAAGATAACCTAGCTATGGCGCTGCGGACAGCAATTCTGCCGCTATCGCGTTATCGGGGGTAAAAGGATTTGAAGAACTGGGCAAGATAAAAGAATAAGTCAATCTTTATAATATCAAATCCATTCACACGTCGAGATACGCGGTAAATTTTTTATTGACGCCATGTCTGGCGTTAGGGTACAGTGCTCCCAACGATTGGCACTGAGTTATCTGAAACAATTTCTATACATAACGAAATAAATCCTTTTGCATACATGCACAGTATTCTACATAGTTGCCCCTAGGATGACTTCCGAGGCAGGGCTGTAAATAGAAAGGAGAAATTATGACAAGCAAAAAGATGTTTTACATCGTCGTCGCGCTCGGCATTTGCCTGTTGGTGGGTGTATCATCGTTCAATGCCAGCCTGGCTAGAGCCGAAAAGATCACCATTAAGGCCATCAGCGCCTGGGGCAAAAATCATAGTGGTGTTGTCAAAGATTATCTGCCCTACATCAAGCGGGCCAATGAAATGCTTCAAAAAAAATATCCCGGTGAGGTTCAAATCAAATACATCGGGGGGTCTGAAGCCATCCCGACCCGAGATCAGCCCGAAGCTCTTAGAGCGGGAACTGTCGATATGTATTACGGCACGGCGGCATATTATGCGGGAATTGCTCCGGCCGCCAATACCGTCAAGCTGTCCCAACTGACCTCGCAGGAAGAAAAAGATGTCGGGGCCGATGCGATTTATGATGAGATTCATCGCAATTTATTAAATTCCACATATCTGGGAGCGCTCGGCAGCCAGGTACCCTTTCAGCTTTACACCAAAGAGAAGGTCGCAACGGTGGAACAGATAAAAGGCCTGCGGATTCGTTCATCCGCCATGTATCTCGACTTTTTAAAAGCACTGGGTGCGAATCCCGTCGTGACCAAACCGGGTGACATCTATCAGGCCCTGGAACGCGGGGTTGTGGATGGTTTCATGTGGCCGTTGGACAGTATCAGACCCTGGGGTTGGCATGAGGTTTCGAAATTCGTCGTGGGACCCAGTTTTTATAAAGTATCGCACCCGCTACTTATGTATGCCAAAACCTGGGACAAACTGCCGAAGCATGTCCAGGAAGTGCTCATGGAGGCCTTGCGCTTGGAGGTTATCGCCATCGATGCCAGAACCGTCGAGGATATCAAAAATGAGTACAAACTTCTGCAAGAAGCCGGCATGGAAATTATTAAATTCTCACCGGCTGATGAGAAAAAATATCTTGATATGGCCTATGAGGAAGGCTGGAAAGGCCAGCTCAAAATGGAGTCGGATTTTACTTCAAAATTACGCAAACTGATAAGCAAATAGGGAGTCTGTTGCTTAAATTCCCCGTGGCGGATACGGGGAATTTAACCCTGAAGTATTGCGAGCGGTTCTAGCATTCTCAGGAGAAATGCATGGCCATAAAGAATGGTAGAGTGCACAAGCAAGGTTTTGATTTTATCATTGAATTCCTGGCTTACCTGGCAGGGATTATCATACTTGCCATTGCAATTCTGGTTACCTATACGGCAGTGGTACGTTATCTGGGTTTGCGACCGCCGATCTGGGTGCTCCAGTGGACTGAATACGGCCTGTTGTGGTTCACTTTCCTGGGGGCCGCCTGGCTCCTGAGAGAAGGGGGACACATCAGGATCGATACCGTTATTACAC
>Ga0209637_1000187_pt1 | contig 24645 bp, 27 predicted proteins | sample OlaalgELextract3_2_FD_187379 | JGI IMG/M metagenome (GOLD analysis project Ga0209637, IMG submission 187379) | Olavius algarvensis symbiont microbial communities from Tuscany, Italy - Type G ELBA extract 3 (SPAdes) (version 2) | ecosystem: Host-associated > Annelida > Digestive system >... | reverse complement strand
CAACAGGATGATCAGGAGAATAATATAAGGCAGCACATCCGCCGTCCCGTTCAGTCCCCAATGACCGTCCAGGTAACCGGCAGCAAATTGCTGGATCAGCCCCATGATGATGCCCGCCACTATCGCTCCGAAAATGGAATCCAGCCCGCCCACAATCACCACCGGAAACACGATGATGCCGAACGATTGCAGGACATCGAAATTCAACCCCGTGATATTGCCGATGATGCCCCCGGCCGCAGCCGCACTCAATCCCGCAGTGGCCCAGGCCAGGCCGAAGACCTTGGGTACTGAAATGCCGATGGACATGGAAGCAAACTGATCGTCCGAAACCGCCCGCATGGAAATGCCCACGGTAGATGCTTTAAAGAACCAGGTAAAGGCTCCGATCATGATAAAGGTGATGATCACCCCCACCATTTGGGTCCAGGAAATGGAAATGCCCCAGAATGCTATCGGTTCTTTGGGTAGAAATTCAGGAAACGAGAAATTTTCCGCCCCAAAGGGTGTCATGTAAATCAGGCCGTCGATAATCGACATCAGCCCGATGGTCACCATGATCACCGATATGATCGGTTCGCCGATCAACCGGCGCAGAAACACCCGCTCGACACTCATGGCCAGGAAAAAGGTGATGACCATGCTCAATATAAACGAAACTGCAATGTGGATCCCCAGCCACACCGTCAGCGCATAGGTAATAAACGCTCCGGAGGCGATGATCTGTCCATGGGCGATGTTCAGCACGCGGCTCGACTTGTAGATCAGCACAAATCCCAGCGCCGACAGAGCATAAATGGACCCCACCACGACACCACTGATCACCAGCTGGAAAAAATAACTCATGCAGCCCCTTCCATTGTATAAAACGACATTTCAGCCTCCACGGTTGTGGTCTGGCCATCCTGATACTGGAAAAATGCCTCGACCTTCTTTTTGCTGACGCTTTCATCGTAAAGAGCGTCATAAAGGTCTTTGTATTTTTCCATGACAAACTTTCGGCGTATTTTGCCGGTTTTGGTCAGCTCGCCGTCATCCATGTCCAGTAGTTTGTACAACACAGCGAAGCGTTTGATTTTGAAATGATCTTTTTCCGCACGCGCGTTGATGTCGGTCACCGCCTCCTTGAGCAACTCCGCGACCTCCGGGTTGTTGGAAAGATCCATGTAGGTGGTAAAGGATATCCCCCGGTCTTCGGCCCATTTGCCCACCACAATGGGATCGATGTTGATCAGGGCGGACACGAAATCCCGTTTGTCACCGAAAATAACCGCCTCTTTGATGTAGGGACTGAATTTCAGCTTGTTTTCCAGAAACATGGGGCTGAACATCTCTTCCTTGCTGTTGTGCATGACGTCGGCAACCCGGTCGATCACGATCAGGTGGCCGTTGTCATCGAGATAACCGGCATCCCCGGAATGCAGCCAGCCGCCCTCCAGCAGCTCCGCGGATTTATCATCCATCTTGTAGTAACCGGCGCAGACCGACGGTGAGCGCGACAGGATTTCGCCCTGTTCGGATATTTTACATTCGGTTTCAGGCAGTGGTATGCCCACCGTGTCCGGGCGGACATCCCCGTCGCGATGCATATAGGCAATCCCGACAATCTCCGTCTGGCCGTAAATCTGCTTCAAGTTGACGCCGATGGCCTGATAAAAGGTGAACAGCTCAGGCCCGAGTGCCGCCCCACCGGTATAGGCCCGCCGCAGCCGTCGCAGTCCGATCTGGTTGATCAGCGGGTCCATCAGCAGGATCTTTCCCAGCCAGGCCATGAAACCCAGGAATGCGGGCATCCGTTCGCCGCTCATCCGATAGCGGGCGGCTTTTTCTCCGATCTTGATGAATTTATTGTAGATCAGGCGGTTGAGCCAATAAGATTCATCGATCTTGAGCCATATTTGGGAGCGGATGGTTTCATATATCCTGGGGGCGCCGAACATGAAGTGGGGTCCGATTTCCTTGAGATCCTCCATGCTGGTTTCGACCGACTCCGGAAAGTTGATGGTGATGCCGGTGGCCATGGCCACCCCGAAGGAGTTCATCTGCTCACCGATCCAGGCAAAGGGCAGAAAGGAGAGGTATTCATCGGTGTTCTCGAGTTTGTCGACCTTACTGATCTGGATGCCCATGTTGATGTAGTTTTTATGGCTTATCATGGAACCTTTGGACAGCCCGGTCGTGCCGGATGTCAAACAGAAGTGACAAATATCGTCAGGGCTTCCCTGGTCGATTAAGGCGTCGTATTTTTGAGGGTTTTCAGCGTGAGCCGCGGCACCCATTTCATAGAGATCATCTATAAAGAGATACCAGTCGTCGGATCGGTATTCTCGCATGCCGCGGGGATCCTCGTAGATCACCTTGCGCACCTGGGGAATTTGGTCGCGGACATCCACCAGCTTGTCCACCTGTTCCTGGTCGTCGCAAAAAACGGCCGTTACGTCCATATAATTGATCAGTTGGGCAATTTCTTCGGGCAGGCTGGTTTGATAAATCCCGGCCGAAACCGCACCGATGGACTGTGCGCCAATGGCCATGAACAGTATCTCCGGAATGTTGTCACCGATCAATGCCAGCTTATCGCCCTTTTTGATACCCACCTTCTCGAGCCCCAGGGCTATTTTCCGCACGCGGTCGTAATAGTCGTTCCACGTGTAGTTGTTCCAGTATCCAAAATCTTTCTCACGCAGGGCGACCTTGTCGCCGGTCTCATTAACCCGCCAGCGCAGCAGCTGTGGAATGGTATATTCTAAGAGATGGTCTTTGTTTTCCATAGCAAAATTGTAGAATTGAACTAAAATTTAAAATGAACTAAAATGAGCTAAAATTATGGTATTCTATCCATTTTATAAAATCTGATGGAGCGTAGCGTTTCCTTAATTTTAGGCATTTTAGGCAATTTAGATCACTTTAGGCATTCGTTTATTAAGCTAATTTATCCAGTTATAACAAGGTGCTGAAACAAAGATAAATCTGACAAAGCATAACCGACTTCTAATCCTCTCCGATATAAGCCTCAATAACCTTGGGAATTTTTACGACTTCATCAGGCGTTCCGGCACCGATGAGCTCCCCGAAATCGAGGACATAGATGCGGTCTGATATGTCCATGACGACACCCAGGTCGTGCTCCACAAGGACCACGGTTGCGTTACGCTCTTTCTGGATGTCGATGACAAATCGCACCATGTCTTCCTTTTCTTCGATGTTCATGCCGGCCATGGGTTCGTCGAGCAGGAGCAGCTGGGGCGCGAGGGTGAGGGCGCGGGCCACCTCGACCCGTTTTTGAATCCCGTAGCTCAGGTTTCCCACCGTGTGTTTACGGTAAGGCTCCAGCTCCATGAAATCGATGACCTCTTCCACATACTGCCGGCTCTTCGACTCCTCCCTGGAGGCTTTGCCAAAAAAAACCATGGCATGCAGAAGGCTGTAATGCAGTTTTTGATGCCGGGCCAGCATCAGGTTATCCAGAACCGTCATGCCGCGGAATAGTTCAATATTCTGGAAAGCCCGCGCAATTCCCATATTGGATACCTGGTGGGGTGATGCTTTATTGAGTTTGTGATCTCCGTAATAAATATTACCTGACGTCGGATGGTAGAACCCGGAAATACAGTTTAGCAGACTCGTTTTGCCGGCACCGTTCGGACCGATAATAGAGGTAATTAGACCCGGTTGAATATCCAAGCTGACGCCGGACAGCGCCTTCAATCCGCCAAAGGACAGGGTTACATCAGATATGGCCAATTTTTCCATAGTAGTCAGCAATATTCGATTCTTGATGCTTAAACGCAAAAAAGGCCTGCAATAGTAGACCTTTTCAATCTACAGTTTCGGCGTCGGTTTCGCTTCGGGCACCTGTTTGAACAGGTGCATATCGTGTTTTCAGATCAGAAATTTCCTACCCAAATTCAACACCAATAATGGACTCGATCTCCCATCCAAATTAAAAGCTGATAACCGATTCTCACATAAATTATGAATTATATTCATTCCATGGAACGCTATTTATCGGATATAATATCTTTAGTCAAGCAAATAAAATTCAATTTTGCAAAAGGCGAAAAAGTTATTAATTATAGATAGTTGCAATGATTTTGAGTAAACAAATGAATCCCGGTCGATATCGGCCTTCGATTTGCCAAACTTAGCGCAACTATTGATTTTTATATGGAAATCGAATCGGGCAAACCACGCCGAACGGGTATTCAACCATACCTTATACGCGGTCAATGTCAAGTTGATAATATAGTGGTTTAATAGTGGGTAATACCCACTAGGAATCATAGGACAATAGGTGAGATCTCAGGTTGATTTTCTTATTCTTTAACCCGAGCTTTTGGCGGATATTGTATCGATGAAATAAAACGGTATTTTTTGATATACAGAGCAACTCTGCTATTTCCTTGTTGGTTTTACCCTCCTTCACTAGATTTGCAACGCGCACTTCCCCGGGCGTTAAATTGAAATATTTTGAAGACAGCTTGCTGATAAAAGGTGAAATCATATTGCTCAAATTTGAATCAAGGATGTTGATCAGCGTTTTCTGGTTGGTATTCAGGCGACTCTTTTTCAATCTTTCAAGGTAGGGCGAGATTAATTCCTTGACGTTGGACAACACGTTTTCTCCGAGTTCCTTTTTATCATCCTCTCTTTGTTTCAGCAGCACTTTCAAGGCAGTGTTGACTTCCTCCAGATGGTGTGACTGGCCTTTGAGTTCGATCTCGCGTTTTCGCAAAGTTTTTTCAGCTCTGCGGCGCTCATCAATCTCCAGCTCGAGCTGAGCATTGGTTTTAGCCAGCTCGGCGGTACGCTCTCCAACCAGTTCTTCAAGCTGGTCGTGATATCTTCTCAACTCGATCTCAGCTTTTTTCTGAGCACTGATATCCCGCAGGGTAACGATGTTGCCGGCCGGTTCACTGTTGCGGTTATGATAAAGGGTGGAGCTTATCTGGACATCCAGTACACGACCGTCTTTGGTCAGCCGCTTGGTTTCAAAAAGGTGTATTTTCTGGCCGCTCAACATGTTTTCGATGGCTTCTTTGGTTTCGGGCCAGCTTTCCTCCGGAACAAAATCGACCTGTTTACCGAGCAGTTCGTCACCGGTAAATCCAAAAGTCTGTTCAAAAGCAGGGTTGACATAGGTCGCTTTACCCTGGATATTATAAAGGACAATCGGATCAGGAGATGACTCCAAAAGCAGGCGATAGCGCTGTTCGCTTTCTCTCAGGGTTGCCTCTGTTCGTTTTCGTTCCGCCAGTTCCCGGCGCACATCGGCATACAGCTTGGCTTTGTCCAGGGCCACCAGGGCCAGTTCGGCAAAACGACCTAAGATGGCGATATCCTCCTCTTTAAACCGCCGACCGGGTTTGACGGTGGCCAGCCCGATAACGCCATGCACCCCGTTGCGATCCTTTAAAGGAATTCCCACAACCGAATGAAGATCATCCAGCGATTTGTCTCTCAGACGCCCTTCCCACGAGCGATAGTCCACCACCAGCAGGGGCTGCTCATCCTGCCAGACCTTGCCCCCCATCCCCTCGCCTTTTCTTACGCTCAGGCCCAGGTGGCTTTTAAAAAAACCCATGCCCACCCGCATTTGCATTTCAATGTCCCCGGGCTCTAGCAGATAGATATAGCCGTGCTCGGTGCCCGTCAGCATGGCAGCCCGCTGCAATACGGCCTCCAGCAGTTCTTCCTTGTCCAGGTGGTCGATTAGTTCCAGGGAGGTTTCATGCAGGGCGGTGAGATACTCGTTTTGGCGCCGCAGGGTTTCTTCCGCCTGCCTAACGTCCAGAGGCTCTTTATCAAGCTCGCCGGCCCTTTCGGCGAGTTCTTCACGGATCATGTTTGCAGGAGTTGAATCTGACACAGTAAAGGTCTCCCAATTTGGAATGAATATTGTACCCTAATTGAGTGAAGCCCAATTAGCAGGTATTGGGTATTGGCTATCAGGTATTGGTTTGGGGGACACGGCCCTAGTCAACCATTTTAATTATCGTCCTCCCGATATGTTTTCCCTGCAGCATCAATTCAATTTTGTCGTTTAGCTCATCGAAGGACGCTTCGGTCGTAATGGTTTGCAGCCAATCAATTTTCCATTCAGAAGCTATTTTCTGCCAGATTTTTTGCCTGATCGGCATCGGACAATTCTGGGAATCAATTCCAATGAGCCTTACCCCCCGCAGGATGAACGGATAAACGTTCAGTGGCAGATCCGCAGAGGCCACATTACCGCAACAGGTGACCGCCGCACCATATTTGGTTGATCTGATTGTGGTTGCCAATATATCACCCCCAACGGTGTCGATGCCGCCAGCCCATAGGCTTTTCAGAAGAGGCCGCCCACTCGTATCGCCGGCTTCGTCAATGCTAATGATATGCTTTGCACCGATCTCATTTAAATAGTCGGTTTCATCCACCACACCATTGATTGCAGTCACAGAATAGCCGATCTTGGATAAAATGGATACGGCGATGCTCCCCCCCCCGCCGGTGGCGCCGGAAACCAAAATATCGCCGTCATCAGGCGCCACACCGCTTTCAATCATATTCCAAACTGACAATGATGCTGTAAAACCGGCTGTGCCATAAACCATGGCTTCCGCAGCCGTAAGGCTTTGCGGCTGGGAAACGACCCATCCGGCCGGCACCCGGATATACTGCCCAAAACCTCCGGCAGTGTTCATGCCCAGATCGTATGAGGTGACAATGACCGGGTCACCGGGTTTGAAAGCTTCAGTCGTACTATCGGCAACTATTCCGGCCGCATCGATACCGGGCGTGTGTGGATAATTCCGGCTAACGCCCCGATTACCTGTGGCAGAAAGAACATCCTTGTAATTCAGGGAAGTATAAAGTACTTGAACCACCACATCTCCTTCAGGCAGATCGTCGATCTTTTTCTGCGCAATGGATCGGGTGTATTGATTTTCCTGGGTTTCTGCAACCACTAATGCCTTGAATTCATCTGGTAGTGTCATTATTAAAGTTCCTGTTCTATTGCCGAAAATGCGCTCGGCATAAGCGGCCCCGCTGGGCCGGATTAATATTGAAAATTGAAGATTGAAGATTTGTGGTATTCTATCTATTTAAATTCGCTCTGGTAATCAATAAAGTCAGAACTATAGTATAAGTGCCTAATTCGTCCGAATAAAGGCGAACAAAATTATCGAAAAAGCTTAAGCCAGTGTTCTACTGCCTTGAACCTTGCGCCTATTTGCTAATCGGCCTCCGGCCGATTATTCACAACCCTCAAGTCTTCCCTTCAAAGCCGATGGTCACCTTCTCACCCTCAACAATGACCGGGACTTTGCGTGCGCCTTTGGAATACTGTAACATGGTGTCAAGATGATCAGGCTCTTTAATAACGTTGTAATAGTTAAACTGCCGGCTTTCCCTGGCAAACGCTTCACGAGCGGCCCGGGTATAGGGTCAAGCATCTTTTCCGAAGATCAGAATATTGTCGGACATGTTTTATCCTCCTCGTTTTTTTTAAGATGTTACCAGTGATGAACATTGTTTGACATCTAGTATACCGATTTACCCTCTCATTTCAGATCCTCTGGTATAGTTTGAAGTTTTATGAGACAATAGCTAAAATCGGTTGCAAAAAACTTAACAACCATTATCTTTCAAGTCAATATTTTCGAATTGACAAAAATATGAATTTTGATAAATATTGAAAGTTTTCATGTTGAAAATAGGACCGGAAATACATAAAGTTGCATTCATCAAAAATGAACTGGGCCTGCATGCGCGGTCCGCAGCCCAGATTGCCGAAATCGCCATAAATTCCAAAGGCAATATCTGGGTAATGAAAAATGAAGAAAAAGCAGACGCATCAAGCATCATGGATATTTTAACGCTGGTATGCGAAAAAGGTACGAAAATAAAGATTATCATCGAGGACTCGGCCGACACCGATATCTTGAATGCGATTGTCGATCTCGTTGATAACGGATTTGGGGAATAAGTAAAATGTCACAACCGTCTGGAGAGCTCATACTTAAGGGCATCAATGCGTCTCCCGGTATTTGTATCGGCAAAGCCTATCTGGTCGACAAAGAGGGTGTGGATATTGTCGCAAGGTATTATATCGAAAAGAAAAAGCGGCAAGGTGAAATCAAACGGTTTAAAGCCGCGGTAAAAAGAGCAAGAGATGAAATTCGCTCCGTCATCGATGCGAGTCCGGAAGAGCTGCAACGCGCCCATATTCTTGAAACGCACCTTGCCTTGCTCAAAGATAAAATGCTATACGGCAAAACCATTGAAATCATTGAGACTGATGGGATTAATGCCGAATGGGCGCTTAAGCAGGTTGTGTCAAATTTGAAAGCAGTTTTTCTAGGAATGGCCGACTCTTATTTGAAAGAGCGCGCCTCAGACATCGTCCATGTATCAGACAGCATCATGCGCAATCTGGTCGGGGCCAAAGCTGAAAAGATAGCAGACATTGATAAGCGGGTCATTCTGGTTGCTCGCGATCTATCTCCGGCAGACACCAGCCAGATAAACCTGGAAAAAATTATGGGCTTTATTACGGATCGCGGCGGCAAAGCCTCACACACCGGGATCGTGGCCCAGGCCCTGGAAATTCCCGCTGTAGTTGGCTTGAAATATGCGACCAGCCGGATCAAAAGCGACAATCTCATTATCGTTGACGGAAATGCGGGCAAAGTAATTGTCAACCCGGACGAAAAGTCCCTGGTTGAATACGAAGAGCGCAAGATTGATTATGAACAGTACCGGGCAGTTATCACCCGCGAGAGTCATCTGAGCGCCGAGACCACCGATGGAATACAAATGGAGGTCATGGCCAACATAGAGCTACCGGAAGAGGTTGTTTCGGTAAAAAATTATGGCGGCGACGGCATCGGTCTGTATCGTACGGAATTTCAATATATGAATCGCACGATTTTTCCGAGCGAGGAAGAATTGTTTGAAAAATACAAAGATGTCGTCGAAGTCATGGCTCCCAAGCCGGTTACGATTCGAACCCTGGATATAAATGGTGACAAGGCGGTGGCCAATCAAAACGGCCAGGATGAAGCCAATCCGGCCCTGGGTCTTCGGTCCATCCGCTACTGCCTGAGAAAACCGGATGTATTCATAACCCAACTGCGGGCAATATTAAGGGCAGCTGCATATGGCAATGTTCGCATCCTGTTCCCCATGATTTCCGCTTATTTTGAAATTTGTGAAGCTAAGAAATTACTGGATCAAGCTGCCGAATCTCTTGAAAAAGAAGGACTGTCGTATAACCGGGAAATAGAAATTGGAATTATGATTGAAGTTCCTTCAGCAGTTGTTCTGGCTGATTTCTTAGCGGATAAGGCCGATTTCTTCAGCATCGGCACCAATGATTTGATTCAGTATGCCCTGGCCATTGACCGGCTCAACCCGCATGTAGCCCATCTTTATCAGCCGCTGGATCCTGCCGTTATCCGCCTGGTAAAGCAGGTGGCCGATGTAGCCAAAAACAAAGGCATCGAAGTTTACATGTGCGGTGAAATGGCAGCAACAGCCCATCACATACCCCTGTTGCTGGGAATAGGCCTGGATGAGCTCAGTATGAACCCGCAATCGATTCCGCACATCAAAAGGGTAATTCGCTCTTTGAGTCTTAGCGATGCCCAAACTTTCATGCAGGAAGTTCTCAATAAGAGAACTGCCAGAGGGGTCTTTGGCGTATTAAAAGAAGCATACGGGGAAATACTGAATAATCGATACTAATTATGCAGACCAACGCCAAAAAGATCATCGCCGTCAATCGCAGGGCCCGGTACGACTACTTTATCGAAGATGAATATGAAGCCGGCATCGTCCTGACAGGTACCGAAGTAAAATCTCTGCGACTGGGCAAGGCCAATATCAAGGACTCATATGCCAGAGTCGTAAATCACGAAGTGTTCGTCTACCAGTTGCACATCGGCCCCTACCCGTTTGCCTACTATGGCAACCATGAACCGCTCAGAACGCGCAAGCTTCTTTTGCACAAGCAGGAAATCAAAAGGCTGTATAGCAAAGTAAATGAAAAGGGGCACACCCTGGTGCCGCTTAAACTCTATTTTAAAGGCGGTAAAGTCAAACTGTCCATTGCGCTCGTAAAAGGAAAGCGACAGTATGACAAACGCGAGAGCATTAAACGCCGCGATGAAAAAAGGGACCTTGACCGCGCCCGCAAGCAGTATATGTAAATGAGGAAATAATGGCCGAAGCTCAAGGCTCAAAGCAACCCAGCCGAATGACAATCGTTTTAACAACAAACGACGGACTCCCTGATCGAGCCTGATAGCCCAATCAGGGGTAACGCTATTGGTAAGCTTTCCGAAGATTATCAACGTTCCGTCGCATCACCGTCATATAATCACCTTGATCCGGCACGTTGAGGCATGGGTCAAAGATGATGCTGGCGACCCCGAGAGTTTTGAGCCCATCCACGGAAGCCTGGAGGGGCGGCCCCTGCCAGATCATCCATTTTGCCGGATGCTGTTTTAAAATCGCTTTGAGTTCTCTTCACTGCTCGTCGCCGGGAACCTGGTCCGGCTCCCAGTGCACACTCACAATTTTCAATCCATAGCGCCTGGCAAAATAGTCGTAAACCGGATGGGATACGATCAATGGCAGCGACGGTTTCTGGGATACAATCGTTTGAAGGTCTTGATCCATGGATTGTAAATCCCTGGCCAGCGCCTTAAGGTTGCTCTGAAATGTGTCTCGCAATTGCGGTCGTTGACGGCCCATGGCCCAAGCCACCGCTTCGGCCTGTCGGATGGCAAGCGTCAAATCAAGCCAGGTACTAAACGCAAGGGCCGCATGGGCATGTTGGCCTGCGGCACCATGGGTGTGTGTCATGGCTTGTTTGGTTTGAATATACCGGTCTTTAAATTTCCTGGATGTGTCCACCATTTTCGATTGCGGCAGGCTGACTTTAGCTATCCATTTGGCATAACCCGCTCCGTTTAGCAGAATCAGATCGGCCTTCTGGTAGGCTGCAATGTTTGCAAGATCTGGATTCCAGTAAGCCGGATCCACATCTGCCGGTACGGGGAATTCCACCTTGACGTGATCCCCACCAATACGCTCGCTAAAATATTTCAAAGGGTAGTTCACGACGTATACCGAAGCGCTCCAGCCGCCGTGCTATTTTGTACGCTGAACACAATGGCAAATAGTATAAATGCAACGATCCAGGGCAAAATCCCCATTCTTTTGGTATTTGAAACGTTCATATTAGGTTTCATCTTATAAACAACATCCTCACTAGATCATTGGACATACTCCGAACCGCTATCATCATGATACTGCAAAACACAGCACTTGAAAAAACAATGATCATGATTTCCGCGGCGATCAACTTGGCGATCGTCATTCGGCTGCAGCCTATTTTAAAAATCGTTTGAATCTCGCGTTGCCTGAGCCGCAGCGAAAGCGCAAAGACGAGGATAACAGCCAGCACAGTGGCCAGGGCCACTACTGCGATGACCGCATCCAGTACGTTTTTTATCCGGAATATGTTTTGCAGCAGTCTATCGATGACCGCTTCAGGCCTGACGATCTGCTGCGACTCTTCTTTGGATAGATATCTGCCCCTGAGGATCGTGCCCGATTTGGTGTCATAGGGTACGGCAATTAAGGCACTGATCGGGTAAGCCGACAGGTTACCGTGAAAATGGAAGGAGGCCATGTTCTTTTCCGTGATTTCGGCGAAGTGAAACAGTTTGGCGGTTGCCGCGACATTAGATTCGGTTCGTTTAAGTACCAGGGTGGGATCTTTAAGCTTGGTGACATCCTGATGGCCGTGACCCAATCCCTGAATTATCCAGGCGGTTTTCAAATCAACAAACACGGCCCGATCATCGGAGGTATGGCTCTTGCCAAGTATCCCGGCCACATTCATTTTAAGCGGACAGGATCCGGCCGACGTGGCCGGATACTAGAGCCCTCGCCCTTCGGGAAAATCCAACACCATCGGCTTTATCTCAGCTTTATTTCTTGTGAAATTGACAAGCAAACCGACTTTGATGCCGGTCGCTTTAAGATAATTCAGCAGCTGGGCCTGAGGCGTAGCCTGCTGATGCGCAACTGCTTTTATCTCGACAATCACGAGGCCTTCAACGAGAAGGTCAGCAAAATACTCACCAACGATCTCTTCCTTATAACTGACCTTAAGCGGGGCTTGGTTCGTAACTCTCCGTCCCTGTCTGCGTTTGTCAGCGGCTAATCTCCTGCTTTTTTGAAAACCTTAAAATCTACAACTCTATCAAACCGTTTCAGCAGTTCATGATCATGGGTGACCGCCAACAGTGTGGTATCATGGTCTTCCACCGCGCGAAAAAGCAGATCGAGAATACGGGCTTTGTTTTCCGGGTCGAGGTTGCCGGTGGCCTCATCGGCCAGAATCAGCCGGGGTTGGGGCAGCAGGGCCCGACAGATCGCCGCCCGCTGTTTCTCACCCTGGGACAGATCGGTCGCCCGCTGTTTGAGCTTATCGCCGATGCCCATTTCTTCGGCCAGCATCCGGGCACGCTGCCTAACGGCTGGATCCAGTTTCCGGGCAGAACCTTTGTTATCTGGAATGGGTGCAAGATGTTGTCATAGACGTTGAGATAGTCGAGGAGTTCAAAATCCTGAAAAACAAAGCCCAGATGGGTTATGCGAAATTGTCGCCGTTGTCCATCATTGAGTTGATCAACGGAAGCATCATTGACGCGGATGCTCCCCCGACTCGGCACAATAATGCCGGCGATCAGATTAAGCAATGTGGTTTTCCCGGTTCCACTGGGACCAATGACAGCAACCTTTTCATGCTTATCAACCGCAAATTCAGGAATATTCAGAAAAAAATTTCCGCTGGAATAAGAAAACTCTAAATTACTGATCGCAATCATATCAATCCAATTTATGAAATTATTCAGACTCTGTACCCGCATTTTGAGTACTTTTCAACTAAAGATGTCAAAATAATTATTGGAGCATTGGCAAGCTGCAGAAAACGCCTAGGTCATTAGCGGGATTTTAAAATATTGATAATATCAGATGGTTCTGGCCTTTTCGTATAGTCAGGGTTGGCATCAGCGCTGATGATTGTCCCTTGCTGATCCAAGATGAACCTGCCTTGAATATTTGTGTTAGGATTGGGGATGAAATAAATTGAACAAAGATTGCGACGGATTTTGGTTTGTATTCAAGGCGCGTTGAAGGTCGCATACTTACCGTACGTGGGCTTTAACGCAACGCAGAAGACGGGCCAAAAGACGAGCAATATTGTTCAATTTATTGAGTTCGCAATCCTTAGCTTCTGGCCGGAATTCGACTTACAGCGGCGCACGCTTCAGCATCGTCATCGTTTGTTGCCCGGCCTCGGATTGCACAAAATCCAGTATCACGACGACGTACTGGTTAACCATATCCGGTGATAATCCGAGTTTAGCAAAGCTGTCTGTCAAGGCGGACATCCCTGCCAAGAGCCGGGCGAACTACCAAAAATAGAAGCGGCCTTTCCGGCTAAACCGCTAACCCGGGGAGCAGCTTTAATAAGCCAAGCAATACCGGGTATGGCATTTAGAAGCTGGGAGTAATCGCCGGAGCTCATATTATTTTTTCGGACCAACCCGCCTCAAAAGCTCCCAAACCGGTACTGCAGTCAGACCTCCGATCACACCGCCAATGTAGCTCGGCAAGGTGAAACCGAATAGTTTGTGCCAGATCAGGCCAACAATAAAACTGGCCACCACTATTGCCACGATAGTCAATACCAGCCGCTGCCATATTGGCATATGTAGCCTCCTATTGTACGTTTAGATCGTTAGGGTCAGTTATATTCGTTTGGATCGTTGAATGGGTTTGCGATCGTCATCTTATAGCTCTTTAACGATTAAGATGCAAATTAGATGTTATTTTTCTGAAAATAAAAGGCCTAAAGGGCCGTTAAATAATGAGCATAATGGAAGTTGATTGCACAAAATATAGCACCTGACCGGTTGCAAAATTCTTTGGTTTTCGGTATGGGTGATATAGAAAACCGCCACGGGCGGTCAGGCTAACGCTTTCAATTTTTTTTGCCATTAATTTTTTCGATAATTTAGTGAGGATGAGCGCTATGACGATGAAACTTGTAGGTATCGGCGGAATGGGGCTGATGTTAAGTCCATCAGCAAAACATTTAAAAATGGGAGGAGCAGCGCGTTTCCTTCGCATCCATGATCGCGGAACAAAAGACGACCGGCGGGATATGTGCCGACAGACCTGGCAAGACCATGGTGCCGGCCTGGTGGATGACTATGAATCCCTTGTGGGCGATGGCGATTATGACGGGGTGGTCATTTGTGCCGGTAAAAACGGCGACGACTGCCATATCTTCCGTTCACTGGTGCCCCACATGCAGCAGAACAAAAAAGATCAGCCGTTTATTTTGCACCTTTCCACGGTAAGCGCCGGATTTGCCCGGGCGGCTCATGATTTCCTGAGCGCTGAGGGAATCGATTATGTGAATTTTCCCCTGACCGGCGGGCCGTTGGGTGCGGAAAACGCCAACATGCTCATCCTGGCCAGTGGCGACGAATCCATCTATTCGAGGCTGGAACCCATGCTGCAAACCATCGGCAACCCCAGGTATTTCAATACCAGCGTCACCGCCGGCGCCGAAGTCAAGCTGATCGGCCAGCTCATGGTGTTCAACGGCCTGGTGGGCATCTGCTCGGCGGCCGCGCTTAAATCTGAATGCTTCCAGGAGGAACTATCCGGGTCCGGGCAGGCCGAATTCTTCGATTTTTTAAACGGCGGTGCCGGCGGCACCCGCCAGTGGGATGTCGCCATCAGCAAAGGGGTACGGGATAACACCTGGGATCAGGGATTTATGATCCAGCATGCCGTGGTGGATGCGATCTACGCCGCCAAGCTCTGCCGGGAACGCGGTCTGCCTGCAATGGCTGTCATCCCGATGGCCTCCATCGCCCTTACCTTCGCTTATCTCCTCAGCAAATACGAAGGGGCACCCCTGGCTACCCATGCCATCGTCCGGGAAATGGTCAAGGAAAATGCATCCGGTCTCGACCACTTCCTGAATCAATATCTCAGCTATAGCGACGTTGATGCGAGCATTAATAATTGTATTGCGGTCCTGCCTCAACGGGTTAAAGATTCGGTAATGCTGGATATAGATAAGGATAGCTTCAGCACTTAGAGTCTTAGTTTTGATATCCGCGCATTGGATCCAGACCGATTTTCTTTGAGAAGGGTCCTTCTGGCGCGCACCAACTCTTTAACCCTAGCGATTCCGCCTGCCTATATTTAGATTTGAGAACTACCATGGAGTCAATTGATGAAAAAGTAGATTCCATGACATTGGGCGAACTGAAAACCGTGCTTAAAAAATTGCCAAGACTGGAGGAAGAACTGGATGCCTTTGCATCAGATCTTGCAGAGGTCTCCAGAAATCAACCGCTTCTGTCAACGGGGGAGGTATGGGAGTAATATTGGATACAAGCTTTCTTATTGAAGCAGAGAGACGGGAATCTGAAATCAGCCGATTTGCAGAAAATCGAGAAGAAGAGATTTTTGGAATCAGCGTCATCACAGTCGCTGAGCTTCTTGACGGAGTGCATCGAGCGGATTCAACAAAAAGACGCTTAAAGAGAAGTGCTTACGTAGAAAAGGTCATCGAGTTGTTCCCAATTTATAATTTTGAGATCTCATCTGCCAGGATATATTCAGAACTGTGGGCCGACTTAAGCAGGCAAGGTATTCAGATCGGTTACCCGGGTTATTATCACACCGGAGCAGGCGGCCATGTACTGGTTATCATATCGGATTTAAAACTGGTCATCGTGGAACGATACGATACGGATCAAAACTGGGATGACCCGCTTGTCCATCTCTTCCACAAGCTCTTTGAACACCGAAACCAGGGACAGTCCGCAGACCTCGACGACCGAGGGTTCCAGGAAGGCCATCTGTTCAATGGTTATCTCAAACACTTTGTCCACCGGAGCAAACATTTCTTTTACAATGCCGCAGGCCAGTTCGTATTTTTGGCGGGCGCCCTTCCAATGGGTGGAAACGATGTCCTGCAGACCGGATATGCCGCCAAAGTGGTCATTATAGCCTGCGAGGGTCGGCTGGTCCTTGAAAAGTGCCGGATGGCAGGGATGGATTACCGTGTAGTGCAGATCGTCGCGGATGCACACCTGATTCATATACGCAGCAGCCGGATCCAGCAGAATGACCGTCGCATCGGATTGCATATCCGGCACAACCTCCGTTGAAATTTTATTGATGAGGATGTCCGGTACGGCTAAAATCAGAACATCGACCTGGCCCATGACCGCCGCCGGATCAGAGACCTTCATCCCGATTTCCTCAAGCCGCTGAATGCCGGTCGCAGCGTTTTCGATATAAAAAATTTGATTCGGAAGTTTTGCCAGGTTTGCGCCGATGCGCAGCCCCATTTTTCCGCCCGCGCCCAGGGGATCGAGCCTACCAGCCTGTTAACCCCCGGCCTCGGATAGTCTGGTGCATCTTTCTTTACCCGCCAAGAGAGTAATTGATAACAAACTCACCCTGCATTTTTAAAGCCAATGATTTAATTTGCATGGTACGCACTGACATTATGAAAAAGGGTCGATGCGCCGGATTTTATCCACGAACTCAAGTTAAGACCAGGGGGTGCGATAATTTTATTCTTTTTCCTCAACCGGATATTCGGACCGAAACCATTCACGCCATCCGCCTTTAAGAGCATAGACCTTGGTAAAACCTTTGGCCATCAGTTTGCGTGCCAGACCGGCACTGGTGAATTCGTTGGGTCAGGCGCAATACAGAATCAGGGTCTTGTTTTTGGGGTGGACTTCGACCCATTTGTTAAATTTATTGGGGTTGGCCCGTATGGCTCCTTTGATTTTAAACTCGGATGATTTCCAATCTCCGCCGGTTCTGACATCCAGAATCATGACATCCGCGTTGTCCAGCTGAGCCTTCAGTTGCTCTTTGGTCATGATAGAGACGTTTGCGGCAGCAGACGGTGACAGCCCCATCGAAAGGACCAACAATGTCAGAATGAAGTGAAATGTTATTTTTAAAAGATTTTTACTCATGATTCCTCCTTTTTGTTTATTCATCAAATCAAATATTCAAATTACTTGCCATTCAGGACATAAACCCTAACATTGCATAAATTCTTGTCATCTAGCCTGGCCGTTATGTCTGAGATCGTTGCTTTTTCCGGGCTGATGCTGGATGCTTGATACTCGATGCTGGATATCTAACAGTACACTATCGGTGAATTTCAACGACATCCAGGATCCAGAAACCAGAATCCAGGATCAGTCTATACTTTCAATGGTCTTCATTGCAGCAGCTAAGTTGGATTTCAAAATTTTATGCAACTATAGGGTAAATTCTGCGGCGCCGGGACAGCACTCGCCTACCCAGCCAGACCGGCAGCCCGACACAGATAAAGATGAAAATCAAGCAGCCGACCAGCAACCCGATGTTGTCATCGGTTGCGATCAGAATCGCCGATCCAATGAGCATCAGCATGAGAATCGCGCCATGCGGCAGATTCTGCCACCGGAACAATCGCGTGCTTGCCTTCGGCGTCTGTTGAGCGCCGGGCAAAAGCAACGTAAAGTGTATTGCGGCATAGTTGAGCAGCCAGAGAATCAGGCTGCCCCGGATATAGGTGTCAAGCGCATCGCTACCGGCGACACCAAGCGCCATCATGGCGGCGCTCACCAGTGCCAGCAGAAACATTATGGTTGAAGAACGGTTGAAAACCCGCTGCAGAAAGAATGGCGAAGGGGCCTGCCGGCTCACACCGGCTATCATTTCGCCAACTGCCACCAACAGCGCGTTGACTGCCGCACCGGTTCCGGAAATCACCACCAGGCCCATGATGATACGGCCGGTTTCGCCCAATATATTTTTAGCCGCTATAATATGAGGTATGGTTGTTTTGGCAAGCCGTGCCGTCGGAACATTTAAAAGGGAAGCAATCCCCCACAAGCAGAAAACGCTCCCGGCTATGATAAGACCGGCGATCAGGTGACGTCGCATACGCGAAGCCTGATCGCGGTAATGATTCTGAGAGAAGATCAATAGATCAAAACCGACGAAAAGCAATAAAACTGAAAACGACCCCTTCAGGGGCGGTATGCGGATTGCAGTATTGACGATTTCACCTGCCGTGAGCCATTCGTAAATACCGGCAATAGAAAGAACCGATAATCCGGCCGCCGCTGTACCGCTTAGAAAAATTTGGACATTGCCAGAAAGTTTGCGGCTGAAAAGGTTTATCGCCAGCAGGGTACCCAGCATTAAAAAAGCAAACGCAAAATTGGGAAAGCGGTGCGCAAAAACTTCATTAAATACAAATCCTGAGGCGGCCAGGGTGGCGGTCGCCAGAAATACAGCCAGCAGAGCTCTGGGGAAAATTGAAAATATCACGGCTGCTGGCGGTCCCAAGGCGTCCGCAATCCGATCGAATTCCCCAGCCGCACCCGGTCTAAAGGCGGTGATATCCGCGTAGCAGCGCGAATGAAGGATGTAGGCGGCGCCCGCCAAAAACAGCAGGAAAATGAATCCAACTCCGAGGCTGCCGGCACTGTTGCCCAATACCACCAGGTTAATGGGAGCAAACGGCATGCCAACGACCCAGGCGACTGCCATGGCATATTTGAACTTCATTCTTCCACCTCATAACAGGTCCGGTCTTCATTACCACTCCGGGAGATCAAAACCTCATTTGCTCAGGGTTCACGAAAAACTATGACAAAATATAGTGTGCCAAACCCGATTTAAAGTGGTGGTCGTATTAGCTCTTGTTTCCTTACATGTTTGCAGGAAGATTTCTCCAGAAGAGTCTAAAGTTGACAGGGTTACATGTTCCAGCGGAAAATCCACCCGCACACCACTTTCAGCCATCTGATAGACTTTAACCCTATCTCCGGCAAATGCCGGCACTGCTGCCTTCCAGGAAACTTTTATTCTACTCAAAGCACGAAAAAAAACCCAAACCGATCAAAGGCTTGGATGGAATGTATTCGTTAAAGCGACTATCTGAAGTTATATAGGTTAATGTCTTTATGATTTCAGAGAGTACTGCGGTTTCCATGATTGCACCTCCCATAGGACCTGACGCTGCGCGAGCGGGGTCTTTTAGGCCTGCGAAGTAGCAGAGCGTGCCCACGCCCGTGAACTAAACTTTCGGTGTCTTGACAAGCCTTTTTCCGACATTGGCGAAATAGGGGTGAAGCACGGTCACCTGATATGTAGCCTCGAGAATCGAGAGCCACGCCCCGGCCGTGTAGACGGCAGCCCCGAGGTCTCGGGCGAGATCAGTTAGGTTCAAAAGTTGGGCGCTCCGGGCAGCCAACGCTCTGAGAAAGTTCTGGAATTGAGTCAAATCTCCGACCTGGCGAAGTGTGCGCACATCGCGTTCAAGATAGGTTTGGCTCATGCACAACCTCCTTGGTCGATATTATGCATTTCAAATGCATAATGCCAGGTAAAAAAATATTAATACACTCATCAAACAGCACTTCGCAACATATCAAACTGACGGGAATCGAAGCATGATGCCTGGGTTGAATTCCCTGCTGGGGAAATGGTCCCGTACCTGCGAATGGAAAAAAGAATATTGTCATGCTTTAAGACGCAGCAATAGATACTTGACATCCGTGCGATAGGATGCTTTTCTGCTTTTTAATTCAGTTTAATTGATAATGGGTCCGGATTAAAAATTTATATTGAATGATGATACAAGCTTGGCGCTTGACGTCTGGGAAGTTCATTTGAAGATCTGGCTGATCACGAGACTCTTTTTTATCCCTGGTTTATATTTAACTGGGAATATGAAGAAGATCCGGGCTATCTGGAACTGGGTGGGCCTGAAGATATAACGATTGCAGAATTATACGCAGCCCATAAGGCAAACCGTCTGAATCGCCTTGAGGCCCAGATCATCGATGCAACGGCTCGTCAGCCGTTCAGTTTTTATGAAATCCAGGAAACCCGACCAGGAAAAGGGTACCGTCTGAGGGACCTCTTGCGTGGCACGGTCTGCAATGTGGTTGAGAACAAAGGATCGGAAAATGCCCAACAGGGAGATATCCTGTTCGGGCGCGTGGCCCAAATCGACTCACTTGCCATGCTGATCGGCTGTGGAACCATCCGGATACCACCGAAAATGAAGCCCGAGGTGATCCGATTCAGGGAATGGTTGCTGGAATCCTACGATTCCATTAACTCGGACACACTTTACGACTATGATCTCGAAATCCGACAGCTATATTTTGATATTTATTACATCCTGATTCGGCCGCCTGAATTGCGGAACACTGATGGTGACCCGCATTTTAGTTCCCCTGAAATTTTCGACATGTTTCGTGTATACGAAACCGAGGATGGCTTTTTAATTCCCGGCTCTGCTCTCGATAATCTAAACGATCAATGGGATGAAAAAGATACGCAGTCTGTATCTTCATCGCAATCGGCTGTCCCAAAACCACAGCGACTTTCAGGTAATCGGGCGAAAAAGCCCAGCCGTGATTCCAGGAAAAAAGATGTCGATGACCGTCAACTCAAGCTTTTCGATGATGAATAATAGCTGTTTTTATGTTTCAGTATATCTGTATATCCTATTGCAAAAATTGAACTTCGAATAAATGCAGGAGAATCATGAAACTCGAAACCGACTTAAATAAGATTAAAAAATTATCTGAGAAAAATCACCATGCGAATTGGAGCTGCCGGACGTTTTTGAAAAACAATCTTTGTTCAGTCTAACCGCACCGTCCAAAAGATTGCAGATCATTTCCTCATCTGCATAAAAAGGAATTTGTTTTCAGGTTATGGGGTGTCGTGGAGAACTGTTCCATATGCCCGATTGTATTTAACGTCTATGAGCAACTCAAAGACGAACTCTGGCATTCGGCCGATGACGAGTTTGCCGATGACCCGGAAGATTTTTATTTCTGATATAAATTTATCAACCTGGACTGATCCGAGCCCCGACGTTCATATTCCACCAAGAATTGAAGCCGCTGAATGGTGGCCAACCTGTGAATGACCCGGCAACCAGATACCTAGAGCACGCCTATTTTTTAATCATTCAATATTATAAGGCAGGATCCGTATGAGGTAGTTCCTCACGGACAGATCCTGGCGGGAGGTGCCGAATGACCGGCATCCCTACCGCGACTTTTATGTTCCTAAATTTTAAAAATTGAGAACGTCCCTTAGATTCCCGAACTCTTCCCTCGCCCGGGCAATATCAAAAATCATAAAACGAGTGAGCCAATAGGCCAACTCGGTCAACAACGTCCCCGAGTTTCCACTGGCTGGGAGTTTGTACTCTTGATAGGGACTCAACTATTACGAGAATCTAACCAGCACCGCTTTCAGCTGTATGCCATTAATGAGGGTGGCCGGAATCGTCCGGAATGGGTGGCCGGCTTGCCCCGGAATCGCCGGCCGGAATCGAGCGGAATAAGCACTTTAATGGGCGACAGGAGACGTTTGTAATTGACAATTCACTCGAAGGTGTTTTATAGGTTGGGGTCTTAGGACTGTTCTCTCATTTGAAAAAAATGTCCATGACCAGACGAAATCTTTAATTAACATAAGGAGCATTTGATGGGCGATAAAAGCTACACCTATTTATTGAAAGGTTTCTTGATCGTAGTTACGTTTACCTTCTTTCTTAGTGCAACATCTGTTGGTGCGCAAACATTGAAAGAAGAACTTTATACCTTGCTTGAACTCAGTTCCGATCCTGCAAAAGCTAAAAAGGCCGGAGATGAAAAATAAGGTGCATTCATCAAGGAATTGGATAAAAATGATCCCGTTTGGCCCGTAAAAATCTTCCTGATCGCCGAAGCGTTTTTATTGAACAATCAAGAAACTAAAGCTAAGAAATTATATCGTGAGCTTACAGAGTGGGCGATGTCTGACCCTTATGGAGGTTGCGGTCTGGCCGCAATTGCCCTGTGGCGATGGGTAACCTTGCTTTCTCCGTCATCAAATGCTTTCGATGAGGAATTTACTTCCGTGATTCGTGCTACTCAAGACTTATTTAAAAAGCTTATGATCAAACGAATGTTCAAATATTCTATTTTACCCGCCCTCCCAAAAGTTCAGGAGGAAATTTTTGAAAATCTCGCTATAATTTCATGGAAAAACGGGGACCCCGAATTAGCGCAGGATTTAATTCTTAATTATTTTCGTATTGCAGCTGTTGATAAACCGGATGCATCAATCGATCCCATAGTCAAGAGTTTATTTGAAAGCGGAAAGGCCACAAAAGAAAAAATATCGCTTTTTCTCGCCAAAAATCTTATAGGCCAGGCGCAATTCCCGGAGGCAAATCGACTGCTTCGATTGGTGATCGACGAAGGTGAACCGAATGATGTTCACCAAGCCTATATGCTGTTAACCGATTTACAAAAAAATCGGGGCGATGATGATACTGATTTGCTACTTTCATTGACAGAGCTAATTGACGACAAACCACAACCTGCTCTTGAGCTGAAGGCGCGCTTTAAACGTGCAATGATATATAAGGGCCAGGGGAACAGGAAATTATTTTTGCAAGATCTCCAATATATCATTGACAATTTAGCCGGAGGAGACTTGACAGATGATTCACTACTGGAGATAGCCCGCGAATATCAAATGTCCAATGAAATAGAGATGGCCATCGACTATTTTAATAGAACACTGAATTTTGATGGAAAGATTGATGTCGCAATGACGGCCAGCATTCAACTGGCCTTTACCAAATATGCAAAGTGGAGGCAAAGTAACAACTCGACAGAGTTAAACGACGCCAAATTGCTGTTTGAAAAGGTACGGCAACGATCACGGCCGGGTCGGCTTTACGCCCTCACGACCTTTTGGTTAGCGCGACTTTTAGAAGAATCCGATGTCGTTGAAAAAGCTGCGGAGTATTTCAATGAGCTAATTGAGAATTATCGCTTCGATTATTATGGTATCCGCGCACAAATGCATTTAACGAATTTAGAGTCGGTGTCGAATCATAATAGAAATATTGCCTGTTCAAGGGTTCTGCCCGAAGAAAAAACCTTGCAACATCTTTCGTCCGGGATATCCAATACAAAGCGAAAATTTGAATCAAACTATAAAACCCCTTATCATGGGCGGTTGGAAAAGAGTTTAGATCTTTATCGCAAGGTTTTGTCTGCTAAAGACGAGTTGCGAAAGCGCAACCCAGGATCACGGATGCAGGAAATCTCTCCTAAAATTCTGGCTGATGGCGGTTTGCTTCCTCGTATCGCATTATTACTTTCGTTTCGAATAGACGCCCTCCTGGCCGCTACAGCAAAAGGAAAAGAAGAAAAGTCGGTTGATCCAAAAAATCTTCTTAGAATATCATCACTGGTAGGTCAAGGCGCCGGCGATTGGTCTGTATCTATTGGTCTGTCTATGATCAAAAATCCAGAGATTATGAGAGAGCCGGATTATGTTTACATCGCATATCCGAAAATCTATACGGAGGATTTTGCAATCAAAAAAAGCCGAAATCTTCAAATTTTTTCAGGATTGCTCTATGGTGTCGTCCGTCAGGAAACCCATTTCGTGGACTCCGCATTATCGAACAGAGGTGCGCTGGGCCTATTTCAGTTCACGCGGAAAATGTTCCTTTTGTTGAATGAAGAATACAATTTATTATCAAACAGTCCTTTCGATTCCTGGGAAGCATACCTGCTGGACCCCCAATATAATTTAAAACTTGGCAAATTATTATTTTCGGAAAAATTGCTCAAAAAATACGACAATAATGCCTTTTATGCAATTTTGGCACACAACATTGGTGAAAAAACTGTCAATTTGTGGATAGCATCTTGGAAGGCTATGGACGCAAATAATGATATTGAATTTATGATCGAAACAGCCCGCGCAACATCTACTCGAAATTTTGTACGCAATGTTCTTACCGATTGGATACTGATAAACTTGGTGACTTCATCCACGGGGGGATAGCAGATGAACCCAGGAAGAAATCCATCTTCTAACGATACATCGAAAAAAAAGAAAAGCAAACCCAAAATTATCATCTGGCTGACTACTATTACGGCCGTAATTATTGCCTTGACCGCCCTGGTGATTAATATTGATAAGTTCGTTAATTCCATGAACGGTCTCCTCAATTCAGTCGGGCTGATCGGAGATGTGTGCACATCTATCGATTGCGAGGTGACTATTTTTCAAGAGATTCCATTTATTCTCAATCAAACATTGAAAGACAGATATTACAAACGAAAAAGGGATTATTTTTGGGTGCTTGTAGAGGCTGAAAACAAATGTTGGTGGAAAAAAGCAAGGGTCGAAGTTAAATTTAACCTTCGTAAAGGAAAAGAATTCGTCGAAAAGGCTTCCTTGATGAATGAGAAAGTTGAATTTCAATTAGATAGTGGAGAAAGCAAAAGCGATACTGTCGACCCGGAGCTTAAGCTCAACACGCCGGATTTGGAGGGTGAGATAGATGTTAAATGGCAAGTCACTCTTGTCCAAAAACGGGTTTAGAATGAGTCATAAAGTGAGTAATAATACGAGTCATTGAAAAAAATCCTCCTTATATGTAGGGTGGTTGTTAATTTCGCCAAAAAATAACAAATACCCGCAACA
>Ga0209637_1000151_pt1 | contig 29165 bp, 19 predicted proteins | sample OlaalgELextract3_2_FD_187379 | JGI IMG/M metagenome (GOLD analysis project Ga0209637, IMG submission 187379) | Olavius algarvensis symbiont microbial communities from Tuscany, Italy - Type G ELBA extract 3 (SPAdes) (version 2) | ecosystem: Host-associated > Annelida > Digestive system >... | reverse complement strand
AAACAATGCCGCACCCTCGGGCCATTTGCGATAGGGTACCACACAGCCGCCGATGCCCGGCAAAATACCGAGAGTAATTTCGGGGAATTGCAGGATGGCATTTTGCATCGCTACCATACTGTGACAGCGGATGGCAACTTCCAGACCGCCGCCCATGGCCAGCCCATTGAGAGCGGCCACCACCGGCTTTTGCATGCGGTCCATAAATACCTGTACCTTGGCGCAGTCTCTGGCGTACTGGGCCGAAGCCTGCGGGTCGCCCAGCATCGATGGAAATTTGCCGATATCGGCTCCGGCGGAAAATGCGGCTGTGCCGTAACCGGTAATGATAAACCCTTTAACGGCGGGGTCATTCTCATACCGGGTTAAAACTGCCAGAATTTCGTCGGTCAACTCGTCATTAAGGGCATTCATGGCCTGGGGGCGTCTAATGGTTATAATTTTAGCGCTCTGGTAATCATCGACTAATATAAACCGATTAAAGTCCTGATAAGACACGAACGGCTTCTGAGGCTGAGGGAAGCCCGGCCGTTCCAGCTGAAATTTTTGCATAATACGGCTGACTTCCGCTTCGCGCAGATCGCGCATGAGATCCAAGGGCCCTTTTTTAAACCCCAGGGCTACCTGGCAACCAAAATTAAGATCTTCCGGAGTGCCGATGCCCCGATCGATAATGTCAAAGGATTGGGAAAACAAAATTCCCAGCAGTCTGTCGCGAACCGTGCTTTTGATTCCATCGCTTACTTCAACGGGGCTTCCCGGGCGATGAGTCAGCCAGCGATCAACCGAACCGAGAACCGACGCCGGTTTATAATGGTCACCTTCTTCCATTTGAAGCGAATTGGTTTCAATAATGATGGGATTGCCGTTGGCCATATTCAAAACAAAGAACGGTCCGGCAAATACAAATTCTTCCGCTACCTTATCAATCTGTCTGGCAGTGGCGCTTTGCAGCAGATAGGCGGATTCATTGCACCAATTGTCAAATACGCGATCCAGGACAAAGCAGATGGCATTGTCGGTAATGATCGGGGCTTTGCCGGTTTGGGCAAAAAACCAGAACAGGTAATCCAGCACCTCCCGGCTGCCGCGTTCCCAGGAGATGACTTCAACCGGAAGGCTGCGCCAGGCCGGCGCAAAAAAGTGCGTAATGGAGGTCCGTTCGGGGTTATCCATGCGTGCGAATATTCTGTCCGCCGGTATTGAGCTGGTGTTCGATGTAATAATTGTCTCGTCACTGACGATTTTTTCGACCATGCCGAATATCTTTTGTTTGAGCGGGATGTCTTCAGTGGCGGCTTCGATAACCAGCTTACAATTCTTTATTTGTTGATAATCAGTCGTATAGACGATATTTTCCCGCACCGCAGCGGCTTTTTCCGGTTTCATCTTCTTTCTGTCTAGGGCCTTTTGCGTGTAGCCTCTAATCCGTTGTTCCGCCTGCTTTAAGGGTTCGTCTACGACATCGAGCAGATACAGCCGGCAGCCCGGCATGGCGCTTTTCAGGTAATAGGCGATATCCGGGCCGATGGTACCGGCGCCGATCACGGCGACTTCGTCCGGCAGCGGACGGGCGGGTTTGATGAGCAGTGGATTAAATGCTGAGCGGTAAAGATTCGTTTCATTCGACATCTTAGGGTTACCTTCCTTAATATTATTGCGAAATTGAATTGAAGTTAGAAATTTCGGTTCTGCTCCAGTGTATTTGGTATAGCATGATGCGAAAATTTTCTTGACTAAGCAATGTATACAGTATACACATTGAAGTCAAGATAATAAATGAATAGGTTTCAGATGTTTAAGTGGCTAATATTACATCGAATATGTCATGCCAAGCACCTGATCATTTCTAAATTTTACTAGATTATCAATTTTCGCTCATTTCCCCCGGATTGGCCGGGTTAAGTTGTTGCTATCGTTGACCGCTAACTAAACAGCAAGGAGGGCGCAATGGAAACCAAAAAAGTTTTCTTGACCGAAGATGAAATACCACGTCAATGGTACAATGTTCTTGCGGATATCAAAATGAATCCACCCCTGGGGCCGGATGGAAACCCGATCAGTCCTGACATGCTGGCCCCGGTTTTCCCGATGAACCTGATCGAACAGGAAGTCAGCAGCGAGAGATGGATCGATATTCCGGAGGAAGTATTGAGAGTTTTAAGGATCTGGCGTCCCTCTCCGCTGGTACGGGCCTATGAGCTGGAAAAGGCGTTGGATACACCGGCCAGAATTTATTATAAATATGAGGGTGTCAGCCCTCCCGGCAGCCATAAACCCAATACTGCGGTCGCCCAGGCCTATTATAACAAGGAATTCGGCATCAAGCGTTTAACCACCGAAACCGGCGCTGGTCAGTGGGGCAGCGCCCTTGCATTTGCGTGTACACAATTCGGGCTTGAATGCAAAGTTTATATGGTCAGAATCAGTTTCGACCAGAAACCCTATCGCAAAACCATGATGGCCACCTGGGGTGCCGACTGCATTGCCAGCCCCAGTACGGAGACCAAGGCCGGTCGTCAAATTCTGGAGCAGGATCCGGATACACCCGGCAGCCTGGGGATTGCCATCAGTGAAGCGATTGAAGCGGCGGTCACCGACGAGTCCGGTGAGACAAGGTACTCTCTTGGCAGTGTCCTCAATCATGTCATGCTGCACCAGACGATTATCGGCCTGGAAGCCAAAAAACAGATGGAAAAGATTGGCGAATATCCGGATGTCGTCATCGGATGTGCTGGCGGCGGCAGCAATTTTGCCGGTCTGGCCTTTCCGTTTGTACATGACAAATTCAACGGCAAAGACATCGCCATCCATCCGGTTGAACCGGCGGCCTGTCCGACATTGACCCGGGCGCCGTTTTCCTATGACCACGGGGATACCATCGGGATGACCCCGCTGCTGGCAATGCACAGCCTCGGCCACACCTTCGTGCCGCCACCGATGCACGCCGGCGGTCTGCGCTATCACGGCATGGCGCCCACGGTCAGCCAACTGGTCGATGAAGGACTCCTGGAAGCCAAAGCGTATAACCAACTCGCCACCTATGAGGCCGGCCTGCTGGTTGCCAGGAGCGAAGGCTTTATCCCTGCTCCGGAAACCAACCATGCGTTGGCCTGTGTGGTCGACCTGGCCAGGCAAGCCAAGCAAGAAGGCAAGGAAAAGGTAATTCTTTTTAACTTCAGCGGTCATGGTGTGATCGACCTCGGGGCATACGAGCAGTTCCTGGCGGGCAATCTCACTGATTATGAATATCCGGCCGAGGAAATCGAAGAGGCGGAAAAGATCCTCGAGCAATATCCCAAGCCGGAGCACGTTAAAAGCCGAGAGACAGTCTAATTGAGCGAAAAACGCTCAATTGTGGCACCACCATGAAAAATACCGCAAAAAAATTGGTACGGCGTTGCCCGCGACTGGGCAACACCGTACCGTTTCATTACTGCAAAATTTGTGGTGATCAACAGCAGCCCTGCTTCAAAATCCTGGATTGCTGGTGGGAGCACTTTGATGTGGTGCGGTATCTGAAAGACCATTTGCCGGAAGACCAATTCCATCAATTGATGGAGGCCCAACCGAAGCCAAAAGTCAACAGCCTGGTTGAACTGATCGAACTGGCGAAAAAACGCACCGATTGAGTGGCTTTGAGGCGTTTTATATCTTGAACCCTTACCTTTTTTCCATCACACACCGCTTTATCGCGCAGAGTTTTAACCTTCCAGACGTATACAATGTTCAAACGCTTTTATGGTGGAGGAACACATGAAAATTCTGGTTAGCGACAATCTCGGAGAAATCGGGATTAAGATGTTTGGGGAAGAACCCGGGATGACGGTGGATGTCAAGACCGGACTGCAGCCTGATGAACTCAAAGGTATCATTGGCGAATATGACGCTTTAGTCATTCGAAGCGCAACCCGGGTGACTGAAGATATTCTCGATGCGGCAACAAATCTAAAAGTCGTTGGTCGTGCCGGCATTGGTCTCGATAATGTTGACATCCCGGCGGCGACCAAACGCGGGGTTGTCGTGATGAATACGCCAACCGGAAATGTGGTGACGACCGCCGAGCATACCATCGCCATGATGATGGCGTTGACCCGCAACATCCCCTGGGGTACCGCAACACTGAAGCAGGGCCTCTGGGAAAAGAAAAAACTCCAGGGCAGGGAGGTATACAAAAAAGTTCTGGGCCTGATTGGAATGGGAAAAATCGGCTCCATTGTTGCCGATCGCGCCCGGGGGCTAAAAATGCAGGTCATCGTGCATGATCCGTTTGTCACCCCGGAGCAGATCGAAAAAGCCGGTTTCGAGCCGGTGTCATTGGAGGAATTATACAGAAGAGCAGATTATATCACCGTTCATGTTCCTAAATTTAAGGATACCGTTGGATTCATGAACAAAGCCGCTTTCGATCAAATGAAGGCCGGCGTGATGATCATCAACTGTGCCCGCGGCGGCATTGTGGATGAAGCGGATCTTAATGAAGCCTTACGATCCGGCAAAGTTGCCGGTGCAGCCCTGGATGTTTTTGAAACCGAACCGCCAGGGGTCTGCCCTTTGTTTGAAATCGACCGGGTGATCTGTACACCGCACCTGGGGGCTTCTACTCTGGAAGCCCAGACCAATGTGGCGGTACAGGTAGCGGAACAAATTATTGCCTATTTAAGGGACGGAACCATCATCAATGCAGTAAATGTTCCGGCAGTCAGCGGCGAGCTGTTGCAGAAGATCGGGCCGCTCGTGACCCTGGCCGACCGGATGGGCTGTCTGCTGGCACAACTATCCGTCGGCCCCATTAAAGAAGTCGTGATTGAATATGCCGGAGATTTTCAGGACCTTGACCTTGCACCGGTTACCACTGCGGTTTTGAAGGGACTATTGACTCCCATGGTCAAAGATACCGTAAATTCCGTCAATGCCGAAGTTGTGGCCAAAGAGAGGGGTATAAAAGTCACGGAGGCAAGGCTTGTCGAGACCGAAGAATTCGTAAATCTCATCACCGTTAAAACAGTTTCGAGCGAAGGGACAAGTAAAGTCGCCGGCACCATTTTTGGTCACAAGGATCCGAGAGTGGTCAATATCAATAATTTCCGATTGGAGCTTCATCCTCAGGGACGCTTTGTCTTGATCCACAACCATGACAAACCGGGTGCCATCGGCAGTATCGGAATGCTGCTGGGCGATAGTAATATAAATATCAGCCGCATGCGGGTCGGGCAGGAAGAAGGGGGCGATAAAACAATCATTTTCTTGCGAACCGATGATATCATACCTGCCGATGTTATGGATAAATTACGGGATTTGCCGCTGAATATCACTGTGACGCCGTTTGAACTTTAGCCGCGTTGCGTGTTGCGGGCGAAAGGGCGGAGGGCAAAGAGCCAAAGCAAGGAGCGTGCAGGGAGGCACATACTGTGTTAGCCGATAGCCCAAAGCTGAAAGATAAATGTCGATTGAGATTAAATAATCAGATTTATTCCTTAATTCCTAATCAACCAGTCAACTAAATTAACCATCTTAAGGATAATAAAAATCTCAACGATATCTACGATCTAAACCATCTAAACGAACCCAATGATCTTAACGATCCAACGGAGGATTTTCTTGTGACTGAACGCAGATTACTGTTGGGCAACGAAGCGATAGCGCGCGGGCTGGTGGAAAACGGGTGTGCTGTTGCCACTTCCTATCCGGGCACACCTGCTTCTGAAATATTGGCGGCCGTGGCTTCTTTTCAAAAAGAAAATAAATTAACCATGCATACCCAGTGGGCGATAAACGAGAAGATAGCCTTTGAGATTGCCTACGCCGGTTGTCAGACCGGGTTGCGCACGGCGGTTGCCATGAAACAGGTCGGTTTAATCGTGGCGTCCGATCCATTGATGAGTGCCGCCTATATGGGAGTTAAAGGCGGATTCATTGTGATCAGTGCCGATGATCCCGGACCTATTTCTTCTCAGACCGAACAGGATAGTCGCCTGATGGCGATGATGGCCAGAATTCCGGCGCTGGATCCGGATACGCCATTTCAAGCCAAAGAAATGATCGCACTGGCCTATGAGATATCAGAAAATTTCAAAACACCGGTGATGCTGCGGCCTACCACCAGGGTCTGTCATTCCCGTCAGGACGTGGCACTGGAAAAGATAATGCAATTGGAGCGAGAGGTGAAGTTCGAAAAAGATCCAAGTCGATGGGCGGCAACGCCTCGCTTCAGATTTCATCTTCACAATGAGGTGGAAGAAAAACTGGCAGCCATTGCCCGGCATAAACCGACCGAACCAGTTTGCCTGAACCCGGAAGTAAAATCTACCAGAGCAATTATTTCTTCCGGTGTTGCTGCGGCCCATACCAAGGAGATTTTAAAGGAGCTGAACCTATGGCAAACCATCCCATTTTATCAGGTGCTGCAGCCTTTTCCCCTGCACACTGATTTTATCGCCCATTGGATTGAAACATACGAAGAAATTCTGGTGATTGAAGAACCCATGGCTGTCATCGAAATGCAGTTGGCGGATCGACATCGGGTCCAGGGTAAGGTGTCAAATACCGTTCCCTCCGTTGGGGAACTTTATCCTGAGAACATTGAGGAAATTATCGGCAAATTTACCGGGAAGAAAACCAAAAAGCTGGCGATACCGTTTGCCGGGGGCAGGCGCCCGACGCTTTGTGCCGGCTGTCCGCACCGGGCCAGTTTTTATGCAATTAAAAAAGCGGCCCGCGGAGGAATATTTACCAGTGATATCGGGTGTTACACCCTGGGGTTGAATTTGGGTGCAGTGGATACGGTTCTTTGCATGGGAGCTGCCGTCAGCCAGGCCTCCGGCTTCTATCATGCCCACAAAAATGAAGAAAAACGACCGGACATCGTCGCCACCATCGGGGATTCCACCTTTTTTCATGCCGGCATACCGGCATTGATAGATGCAGTGGTTCAGAATGTGAAATTTGTGCTGGTAATTCTGGACAATCGGACGACAGCCATGACCGGCAGCCAACCGACACCGACCAGCGGTGTTGGTGCCGGCGGCGAACCGCTCGAGACTGTTGACATTGCAGCCCTTGTGCGCGGCTGTGGCGTAAAATACTGCAAGGAAAGCAACCCATATAACTTCAAAGAATTCTCTGCTCGCATGAAAGAGGCCGTCAAATACAGCCGTGAAACCGGACCGGCCGTGGTGATATCCCGGTATCCATGCGTGATCGATCTGGCAAGAAAAGGTGAAGCCGCCGAGCCGATACCCATCACAATCACTGACGACTGCGATGGCTGTGCTTACTGCATCAAGCAATTTGAATGCCCGGCGCTGATTTACCATGATGAGAATGAGGATGAAAAATACACGACTGTTGATCCTATTTTATGCATCGGGTGCGGTGTTTGTCTGAATGTCTGCCCGAAAGGGGCGATTGTTATTAAAGAGGATTGAAGTCGGAACTCGGATTGCGGAAGTCGGAAGCAAGGATGTGAAATGCGAAATTTGAAAAAGGTGCAAGGCGCGAGATAAAAGGTCAAGGTACAGGGATAAAGGTTAATCCAAGTCGGAATGCGGAAGGCGGAAGGCGGAAAAAAGAGTTCGGAATTAGGAAGTTGAAAAATTATGGAATTCGTAATATGGGAAGACAGAGAACTCAGGCCACAATGCAAAAGTAAATTTCAGGAGGCTCAATGACTGAACCAATAATGCAACAACTTATTATAAGCGGTGTCGGCGGGCAGGGGATTTTGTTTGTGACGCGTCTTCTGGCAGAGGCGGCCATCAAAAAAGGATTGCCTGTTTTTACATCCGAGACCCACGGTATGGCCCAAAGGGGAGGGACCGTCCTGTCCCATTTTAAAGTCGGGGATTTTTCAAGTCCCCTGATTCGGCCTAAACAGGCCGATGGTCTGCTGGTTCTCAAGGCTGAAAATATAGCAGTCCACAAGAATTTTCTGAAGTCGAACGGATGGGCCATTGCGAACGGTGAGCATGACGGCAAACAGGCAGCGGAAATTCCGGTTCATAATATTGATGCCGACTCCCTGGCCCAGGAGATCGGAAACCCGCAGGCCGCTAACCTTATCGTCCTCGGATTTGCCCTGGCCAAAGCCGGTAAGATCAAGGCCAAACAAGGTAAATTGTTTTGTACTATGACGGATATCAAATCTGTTTTAAGGAATCGGTTCGGTAAGAACAAAAAAATGCTGGAGGCATCTCTGAAAGCGCTGGAGGCAGGTTATGAAACATAAGATCGTTCGAAATTTTACACGATTAATGTATGTTTGAGCAATGCAAATTTTTTTGGACATAAGGACTCTATCTCTATTCAGTGGATTGATATCCGCATGCCTTTTTGTCTGTATGGTTTACATTTATAAGGCTCGAAAGACCTACCCGGGTTTCAATCTATGGACCCTTGCTTTTATGCTAAATTTTATAGGGTTTGTTTTATTAAGCCTTAGAAATATTCTTCCGGTTTTTATTACCGTTGTACTGGCCAATACTTTAATAGTACTTTGTTATGCATTTATAGCCCGGGGATTAGTTGATTTCGCTGATGGTGATCAGAATACTTGGGTGGATATTGCTCCTCTTTTTGTTTTCATTATTGCCTTTTCATATTTTTGTTACGTCTCACCAAATGTCAATGCTCGTATTGTGGTTATTTCTTTAGTAATCATGCTTGTCTGTTTGCGTTGCACTTCCATTGCCAGTCGAAAAATCTCGGTCATACTTGAAGGGAAAAATTGGCTATTGCTGACTATCTTTACATTGATGGCGCTATGGTTTCTTTTAAGATCAGCTCTGACCCTATCATTTGAGGGTAAAATTCATGATTTTATGTCAGCTGGTATCATACACGGACTCTCATTGATTATAGCAACAATTGGTAACATTTTTATTGCCATTGGCCTGATAACTATCAACGCACAGAGAATAGAAGAAAAGGTTAAAAAGCGAACTGCTGAGTTGAATAACTTAAACCAAGTACTGACAGATAGCGAAGAGAGATATCGCAGCCTTTCTGATGCTGCGTTTGAAGGGATAGTTATCTCTGAAAAAGGCATTTTCCTTGAAGTCAATAATACCATGGCCAAAATGTACGGCTACCCAAAAGCAGAACTTATTGGCAGGAGGGCAGCTGAATTTGTCGAAGCAGATATGCGGAAAGAGATTCAAAACAAGATATTATCCGGTTATGAAAAACCTTATGAATCTATTGGGATAAAGAAAAATGGTACCAGATTTCCTATAGAAGTCCACGCCAAGATGTTCGCATATAAAGGGCGGCAGGTTCGGGTTACTGCAATTCGTGATCTCTCTGAACAAAAGAAGGCCGAGGAGGCACTGCGAGAGAGTGAAAGGCGATACCGCGCCCTAATCGAGACTGCGCCCTCCATCATTCTGCATCTATCACCGGAGGGACGAATCCTGGGACTCAATCCCGAGGCAGAGAGGCTTTTCGGCTGCACACGAGCGGAAGCACTTGGAAAGAATTACTTGGAGAGGTTTATCCCGGGTGAGGCCCGCGGGCCCATCTACCAGGATTTCAAGGAGGTCCTTCGAGCAGAGCGAACCCGAGGCTACGAGAATCCGGTCACCGATGCATACGGAAAGGAGAGAATTCTGAGCTGGGACGTGGCTCCCCTCCTCGATGACAGGAATGAGGCGACCGGGGTCATAGCGATTGGCCAGGACATCACCGAACGAAAACAGGCTGAGAAAGAACGGGAAAAACTTATCAAGGATCTTCAGGAAGCATTAAAAGAGATCAAAACATTAAGAGGGATATTGCCGCTCTGCTCCTTTTGTAAGAAGATTCGGGATGATAAAGGCTATTGGGAACAGGTTGATGTCTATATACATAAACATTTACAGGCCGATATTTCTCACGGCATATGTCCTGAGTGTATGAAAGCGCATTATCCAAATGTGAACTTTGTCGACTAAACACTCCGGTTGATAAGTCCCCAGTTCAACAAATTGCAATGCCAGAAGTGTCAGTTTGAGAATCGTGAATCGGCAAAGTTTTCTTGGCAAGGAATCTTCATATTTCAGTGAATCAATCCAAAACAATATATACCCTAACATTGCATAAATTCTTATCATCTAGCCTGGCCGTTATGGCTGAGATCGTTGCTTTTTCCGGGCTGATGCTGGATGCTTGATACTCGATGCTGGATATCTAACAGTACACTATCGGTGAATTTCAACGACATCCAGGATCCAGAAACCAGAATCCAGGATCAGTCAATACTTTCAATGGTCTTCATATCAGCAGCTAAGTTGGATTTCAAAATATTATGCAACTATAGGGTATAGCCGTTATTTTCTTGACTTTTAACCTCCCTTTTTTTATTAAATTGTATATCAGGCTTGAGCCTCGATCCTTTCATTCATACGGTAATTGCATTGATCCTCTAAAAGCGCTAATCATCTGCTGAAGCCCTTACTGCCCATTTAAAACCCTTTCTAAAAGCAGGCCTGATGCAAAAACTACTTAACAAATAATTAGTGGAAAGGAGGGTATTATGGCTGTAAAAATCTTGATTAAACGTAAATTTAAACACGGCAATATTCAAGCGGCATCAAGATTTGTAATCAACAACCGCAGCGGGGCAATGCAACAACCAGGCTATATTTCATCAGAAACCCTGCGAAGCATTGATGATAAGGATAAAATCCTGGTGGTTTCGATGTGGGAAAATATGGAAGCCTGGGAAGCCTGGAAAAACAGTGAGATTCGTAAAGCCAATGTTGCTGAATTAAATGATTACCTCATCGGAGAAGCGGAGTACGAACGCTATTCATTGGGCCTTCCCCTGGAATAGCTGTCGTTCGAGTTTTATCGTTACCTATTCGTATCGATAATCTATACCCATCCGTGTCTTTCCAACAAGGGAGGGTCAAAATGGCTATTAAAGTTTTTATTAAACGGAAGTGTCCAAAAGAAAAAGAAAGAGAACTTTTTCGCTGCATCAAGGAAATCAGGCGCCAGGTTCCCCAACAGTCAGGCTATATTTCGGGAGAATATTTAAAATCCATAGATGGAACCAATGAAATAGCCACTATTAGTTCCTGGTTTTCATTGGAAGACTGGCAGATCTGGTTTGAAAGTGAGGAAAGAAAAGAGATACAGTCCAGAATCGATGCCATTCACGGAGTCACGACCGAATACTCAATTTACAGGTATATTAAGACTCGCTGATGAAAATTAATTCATGAATTTTGCACGCAAATAACGCACTGCAAACGTCGCTTCGGATAAATTATTGAAATACACTCTAATTCATTGGTGGGTGGAATACGTGCAAAATTCAGGCAGCAAACCGTTAAGTCGAGCACCGGATAATATTTGGATTAAGCAACTAAACAAGCGGGGTCAAAATGGAACCCCGCTTTCTTCATTTTCAGTATACGATTAACCCATAACTCCCCATCGATTTTTCTCACGATTGGGGTTACAGTTTCCCCAATATCTCCCTCGAAATCACGATTTTTTCCACTTCCTTGGTCCCTTCGTAAATCTCCAGCACTTTAGCGGCGCGGTAGAACCGTTCGATGTCATAGTCATTAAAGTATCCGTAACCGCCGTGAAGCTGCAAGGATTCGTCCACCACTTCAACGGCCACGTGGCAGGCATAGAGTTTGGCCATGGCGGTCAATTTTGTATCGGGTTTACCCTGGTCCAGCAACCAGGCGGATTTATAGACCATGGCGCGGGCTGTCTCAACCTTGGTTGCCATCTCGGCTATTTTAAACTGGGTAACCTGGAATGAGCCGATGGGCCGGCCGAACTGTTTGCGGCCTTTGACGTGCTTAATCGCCATGTCCAGCGCTCCCTGGGCCAGGCCGACACCGTGGCCGGCAACATAGGACCGGGAATGGTCAAAAAATTTCATTAATTGAATAAATCCGTTTCCTTCAGCACCCAACAGATTTTCCCTGGGAACTCTTACATTGTTAAAGTAAACCGCGGAAGTGTCGGAAGCGCGCAGCCCCATTTTGCCGTGCATGGGTTCGGCTTTATAGCCGTTGCGATCGGTTTCGACAATCAGAATGCTGTGCCGGGCGGTCTTTCTTTCCTCTTCGGGACTGGTCAGGCAATAAACCAGCATAAAGGTTCCGACTGTGCCGTTGCCGATCATGACCTTGCTGCCGTTAATTACATATTCGTCACCTTCTCTGACAGCCGTCGTAGTCGCTGCGGCCGTGTCACTGCCGGCATCCGGTTCGGTAATGGCAAAGCCCATTACCGCATCACCCTCGAAAAGCGGCGGCAGCCATTTCTTTTTCTGCTCTTCGGTTCCGAATAAAATCAATTCTTCGGCACCGAATGTTACGGAGCTCAGCTGCTGACCAATTCCCGGATCAATTTTCCAAAACTCCTCCAGGACCATGGCCTGTTCCAGGTACCCCAGGCCCGGTCCGCCATATTCTTCGGGAATGAATAGTCCCATTAGATCCAGTTCACGTGCCTTTTTTACGATTTCTGTCGGGTAGGCTTCGTTAATATCCAGTTCCCGGGCCACACCGGTGAATTCACCTTTGGCAAATTCACGGGCTGCCTTTTGAATGATCTGCTGCTCTTGGGTTAAGTTGAAATCCATCCTTTTGTCCTTTCTAATTAGACTTGAATAGAAATGTATTGCGACTCCCTAATTACATAGTTATTTGAAATTTGTGATTTGTTAACTGGTATTTATACTTACTCATCACCCAATTTGTTAGCTAATCGAATATACAATTGCGGGTCACAAGGGTATATTCCCATGCCTCTTATTCGGTTGCGGCCGCTGCTTGTTTTTGAGCATCTTTAGTGCCTTGATTAGCCGGGGCCGGGTCTCGCGCGGATTGATCACAGAATCCACCAGCATGTTGGATGCTGCGTGATAGGGATTTGAATACTTATAATCGTATTCCTCTATTTTTTGTTGCCTGAATTCATCCGGGTTTTCGGCGGCTTTAATTTCTTTGCGGAAAATCAGATTTACCGCTGCCGTGGTATCCAGCACGACCAGCCGCGCGATGGGCCAGGCCAGCATCAAGTCCACTCCCATGCCGACACAGCACATGCCCATGACCGCACCGCCGTATTCTTTGCGCAGTGCCAACGTGATTTTCGGCACGCTGGCCTCCGAGTAGGCATACAGCATTTTGGCGCCGTGCCGGATGATACCGGCGTGCTCCTGGGTCACGCCCGGAAAGTAGCCGGGCACATCCACCAGGTTGATCAAGGGGATGTTGAAGGCGTCGCAAAACCGGATGAAACGGGCGGCTTTATCGGATGCATTCACATCGAGACACCCGGCTTTGACTCTGGGTTGATTGGCCACGATGCCGATCGTGCTGCCATCCAGCCGGGCAAAGCCGATAATAATATTCGTGGCATAGCGGGGCTGAATTTCATAAAAATCCTCCTTGTCAACCACCCGCAGGATCACCTGGCGCATATCATAAGATTTTTTAAAATCAGCCGGAACCATATCCTCCAGTGCGTCGTCAACGCGGTCGGGATCATCGGTGCTATCCACAACCGGGGGCTGATCTTCGTTATTGGACGGCAGATAACTGAGCAGTTTTTTGATAATTTCGATGCATTGCTGGTCGCTTTCGGCCACAAGATGAGCCTGGCCGGTGATTTCGCTATGAACTTTGGCGCCGCCCAGTTCCTCGAGACTGATGTCTTCACCGGTGACTTCTCTGATAATTGCCGGCCCGGTAATGACCATATGGCTCTGTCCTTTGACCATAACAATAAAGTCGGTCAAGGCCGGTGAATAGACCGCGACTCCGGCACTGGAACCCATCATGCCGGTAATTTGAGGTATCAAGCCTGAAGCGGCCGTATTGCGATAAAACATGCCGGCTACGCCCCGGGAAGCAAAGAATCCTTCATGCAGCCGACCGCCACCGGAGTCGTTTAAGGCCACCAGGGGCGCCTTCACCTTGATGGCTTCATCCATAATTCGACAGATTTTTTGACCGTGAATCGTACCGACCGAGCCGCCGAGTACGGTGACATCCTGGGCATAGGCAAAAACCAGACGCCCCGCAATGGTACCGTAACCGGTAACCACACCGTCACCGGGGACCTTTTTTTCCTGCATGCCGAAATCAACGGATTGGCTTTGGGCCAGCCTGTTGACTTCAACAAAACTGTCGGCATCGAACAGCAGGCCCAGCCGTTCACGGGCGGTCAACTTGCCTCTCTGGTGATGGCGCTCGATTGCCTTGGGGCCTCCGCCCATTTCAGCCCGGTTCTCCAGTGAGTCCAGTCGTGCCTTTGCGTTTTGATGGGTTTTATCCTGTGTCATTTTTCAGCATCCTTAGAGGGTTAATCGATGAATACTGTATACTGTACACCAAAATAGCTGTCAAATACAAAACTATAAAGGAAAAAAAATCACCCCGGAATCTCACGGAATAGCACTGAAAATTCGGATGATCATTTAGCGACCTTTTATGCATTTCGATATTGAATACATTATATCTGTGCATTATAGTATGCCTGATTTCTGGTTTTAGTTAAGGAGATGCCGGTGCAAGAAGAACCGCTGTTGATCAACAGAAAAAATAATGTTGTTACCCTGATATTAAATCGTCCGGCAAAGAAAAATTCGCTGTCACTTGAACTGGTAAACATACTACTCAAGGCCCTTGAATCTTTGGCTGCCGACGACCAGGTTCGGGCACTCATCATCCGGGGCTCCGGCGATACGGCCTTCTGCTCAGGATTCGATATCCGCTCATTGCCCACCAAACTCAGTGATAATGTCAAAGACAAACTGAAAACCTTAAATCCGGTGGAGGCGTTGTTTAACGCGGTGATCAACTTTCCGCATCCGGTTATAGCAATGATTAACGGTGTTGCCTTCGGTGCCGGATGCGAGCTGACGATATGCTGCGATATTCGTATCGGGGTTAAGGAGGCACGTATGGGAATGCCGCCCGCCAAACTGGGGATTGTCTATCCCTGGAAGGGATTGCAGCGGTTCATCCAGACCATTGGTCTCAAAAGCACCCGGGAAATGTTTTTTACCGGACGCACATATCACGGGGAACGGCTCAAGGAACTGGGGTTGCTGGATTATCTCGTCTCAGCCGATGAGGCCGAATCTTATACCTTTCAAATGGCTGAGGAAATCGCTGCCAATGCGCCCCTGGCTTTGAAGGGCACCAAACGCGTCATAAGACTTCTATTGCAGTCAAATTTGCTTGATGAAAGCAGCATCGCCGAAGCTGAATCCATTACCGAGGCTGCTTTTCTCAGTGAAGACCTAAAAGAAGGTCAACTGGCGTTTTTGGAAAAGCGCAGCCCAGAGTTCAAAGGAAAGTAGAAGCTATCTCAATAGTGCATTTTCCGTCCAATGGCTGCGTTGCGATTTTGTTAAAGAAAATATCGTAACTATTATTAATTTTCTGGCTCCAAAAGAGGTTAAACCCAAGGCGGACCAGCCGTAAAGTTCTTAAATCTTGTTTTTCTATCTTCGGATAAGATATTTATTTAATAATAAGTTTATGACCAAATAATCAAGACTCAATTTTAACAACCGTATGAGAGGAGGAATAGTATGGAGTTGCAATCTTACCGGGCAGAAGAGCTGTTTGAATGGGTGACAGGGGCAGGCCATGACTTTACGCTGCTGGATGTGCGCAATAACGAGGAGTTCGGACGATTTAAAGTTGAAGGGCCACAATTATCGAAGATGATTAATGTTCCCTATATTGAATTTATTGAACTGGAGCAAGAATCGGTGGCAAAGGTCCAGGTTCCCAAGGATGAAAGCATCCGGATTGTCTGTGCCAAGGAAGGTTCCGCCAAATTTGTCGGTGAGATCCTGGCCAATAACGGCTGGACGGATGTCCGTTACCTGGAAGGCGGTATCAAAACCTGGGGCAACATGCTGGCTCCAAAATTAATTGCGTCCCAAAACGGCTATAAACTTTACCAGTTTATCCGTCCTGGTAAGGCGTCCTGCAGTTACGGTTTAATTTATGAAAATAAAATGGTGGTGTTTGATCCATCCCGCAACATCGATTTTTATCAAAGCTTTGCCAGCGAGAATGGCAGCAAACTCATTAAAACTTTCGAAACCCATCTGCAGGCTGATTATATTTCCGGCAGCCGGCTGATATCCTCCAACACCGGTGCTCAGATTATCGGCCATGAAAATGATTTTCAAGGTGCTGCTTTTGTATATGAAGCCGTAAGCGATGGGGAAGTATTCAGCTTCTCAAATGGTGGGCCGGAAATAAAAGCCATTCATATGCCGGGACATACGCCTGGAAGCACGTCTTACCTTTTAGACAACCAATACCTTGTTTCCGGGGACATGATATTTATTTTGTCTATCGGTCGACCGGACCTTGGGGGCAAAGCCGAAGAATGGGCAAAACTGCTTTACAACACCCTGAAAACCAAAATCGCTGAATTAAATGATAATATTATCATCCTGCCGGGCCATTACATCGAATGGAGCGAAGCAAATTCGGAACAACTATTCATTGACACGCTCGGAAGCATTAAACAGAAAAATTCCGATATATACGGTATTCAGGAAGAAACCGAATTTGTGAATTTTATCAAAAAAAATATGCGCAAGCAGCCGGATGAATATGCGGAAATCCGCAAGGTTAATGCCGGATTGCTGGATGTCGATGACGAAGATCAGGAAATTATGGATCTGGGTAAAAATGAATGTGCGGCCAGTATGTATGCGCCGAATTAGGCCGGGGACGGCACCCGGCGGGCGCAGGGCTCAAGGCGCACGACGCACGGTTTAAGGCAGACGAATCTGGATGCTGGATGTGAAAAAAGGTTTCAGGTGTCAGGTTTCAGGTGTCAGGAATGTGACGGAAAACAAGTTTATGAAGCATTCGGTTGGAGGTTTGAGGCAAAAAAAGATAGACAAAAGCAAAGGGTAAGACGAATGCGGAATTCGGAAAAAATAGAAAAACATTCGATAGCATTCGGAATCCGGCAAAAAGTTGAACTATAAATGGAGGTGGGTATTATGAGTGATGATATCAGTGTTGCTAAAGTGTTGGATTTAAAGGGCCTGGCATGTCCCATGCCGGTTGTGAAAGTCAGCAAAGGAATTAAAGAAGTGGAAGTCGGTGAGGTGATTCAGGCCGTGACGAGCGATCCCGGTGCATTGACCGATTTTCCGGCCTGGGCCAAAACCAGTGGTAATGAAATCCTCAAAACTGAAACCGAAGGTAAAGAAACTTCTTTTTATATTAAGCGTTTGGCATAGAAAAGTGCGCCCTTGTTTCTTTAACAAGGGCGCATTCATTAAACGGGCTTTAATTTTAAGGATAGTAGTAGGCGTCATCCTGAGTATTGATGTTAAAGGTGCACTATATCACAAGCTCGGCTGGCGGCTATTTTGTCACGTACAGGTTGGAGATACATGGATTTTTGAAAGCGCTCATTTATTACAGATATACACCTGGTATTCACAGCCGAATTTTTCGCTAAAAGCCAGGGTCGCCTTGGCGATCTTTTCGGCTTCTTTAAACTCACCCATCTGGAAATAACTAACGGCTGCTATTGCATTTGGAATTATAGAATACACAGGATCGGCAGATACCTTGACAGCTTCCTGACTGGCTTCCAGAGCTAAGGCAGGATTTCCTGCAACCGAATGGGCAAAAGAAACTGACATGTGGCCTAATACCAAACAACGGGAATTAGAGTGTTTATTGCCATAATCCAGTAAAGTTTTTCCAATTTGTAGGTTTTCTTTGCAATAACCCATATAGTAATAAGCAAATCCCTTTGCATGCAAGGATTTGAAATATAGATAATGATCTGACCCCAATAGCCTGGCAACCTCACGGCCCCTTTCTGCAAGTTCCAAAGCTTCATCCAATAATCCCAAATCGGAGCAGGTCATTGAGAGCCAACAGCAGGCATAGCCGATCAGCTCTTGATCCTCAGAGGCATGGCCCAGTTCAAGTGCCTCGCGAAGATAGTGCTCGGACTCCTTGAGATTTTCTCTCATCCATAAAGCCATGCCTAGCCAGGCGTTGAAAAAGCCTCGTTTGATTTTGTCACTCAAAGATGTTGCTATCTGCTCATTTTGTCTGAACAATTCGACCAGGCCTTTGAAATCCCCTCGATAGTAATAGACATAAGCCCACTTAATGAGAATATCAATTAGCAGCTCTTTGTCCGCTTCTGATGGGTCAGATTGATCAGCAAGAAGGTTATAGGCCTCTTTGTAATATTGATGCGATTCTTCGAGCGCGTATCTCCTCAAGCTCTTTTCCCCCGATTTTACCAGGTAATCGACCGCTTTGGCAGCCGTTTGTCCCCGAGCAAAATGATAGGCCAGAGTCTCGTTAAATTCCGCCAGCCTGTCCTTGAAGACACTTTCGATCACCCGCGCAATTTGTTCATGGATTTCCTTGCGCTGCTTTTTAAGCAGACCGTTGTAGACGATCTCCTGGGTCAGGGCGTGCTTGAACATATACTCTATATCCGGTTGCAAAGACCGGGTTCTGATCAGGTCGAGTCGCTTCAGATGGCTGAGTTCCCCTTCAATGCGATGTTCAAGCTCTGTTATCCTTTTTAGAATTTCGTAAAGAAAATCCCGGCCAATCACCGACGCCTCCTGCAGAATGCGCTTGGTTTGCTTTTCCAGCCGGTCGAGCCTGCCGGTAATAAGGCCATGCAACGAAAAGGGGATATCCGATTCAGCAAGGGAACGGGTGAGTTTCCATCTGCCATGGTCCCGAGCCAGCGTTTCGGATTCGATCAGGGAGTTGACCAGCTCTTCAAGGTAAAAGGGATTTCCTTCGGCTTTGCTCTGAACCCAGCCCTTCAGATCGGGCGGAATGGTTTCGGTTTTGAGCAGTGATGCCAGCATATTCTGGGCGACTGAAAGTGACAGATTCCGCAGCTGAATATCAAGATAATTTTTGCCGATATTGCTTACCTGATGGCCCGTGAAAAGACTGAAGCTCGGCCGGTACGCGCACAACACAATGGCAGGTTGTCGAATTTCTAAACATGCCCGTCGCAGCAACTCCACAAAGGAGGGGTCCGCCCAGTGCAAATCCTCCAGAAAGAAAACGGTCGGCGCTCTATCGGCAAGAGAGGAAAGGATCGCCAGAATTGCCGTTTGTAAACGGGATTTCCAGAACTCGGGGCTGACATCTTTTATCCCAGGGTAGCTCAGCGAGTAAAGACCACACACATAAGGGATGACGTCTTCCTGATTTCCGACAAGAGATTCAATCCCGGACTCGACTTTTTCCCTCACTTTTTCAGGAGGATCGTTTTCCTCAATGTGCAACAATCGACTTAAAAGATCAACCAGCGGGAAATAGGGCATGTCTTGAGAATATGCATAGGCATGTCCTTCTATCCATTGAATCTGATCAAGATCAAGGCTGGCCTTGAACTCCTCAACCAGTCTGCTTTTACCTGTACCGGCCGCACCGCAGATCGAAAAAACCCGGCCTTTGCCTCGCCGCAAATTTTCGACCGCCTCGGACAGTTCGGCCATCTCCACATTTCTGCCGACCAGGTCCGCTCTCATTCCCGAGAGCCGATGGATGGTGACCGGCTTATCCCTTTGAGATAATACCTTATGAACCTGGACGGGCTCGGCTTTGCCCTTCACGGGTGTCGTTTCAATGTACTCACATGCAAAATGTCCCTCTACCTGACGGCAGGTATCCACATTGACAAGAATTTCACCGGGTTTGGCAAGATTGCTCAGGCGTGAAGCCAGGTTGATGGTGTCACCGGCAACACCATGCGTGCCTCTCACCATGTTCACTTCACCGGTCACTACCAGGCCGGTATTGATGCCGGTGTGCATTGAAATGGATTGCCCAATCTTCTTTTCTAGTTCCGGGCTAATCGCATCCACCAGCTGATGGATTTCACGGGCAGCTTTGATAGCCCTGATAGGATCATCCTCATGGGTTTGGGGTATGCCGAATATTACCATTACCGCATCACCGGCATATTTTTCAATGAAGCCATCATACTTGGCCACGATTTGGGAAACTTCGCCAAAGATCCGACTGGTGATCTCTTTGACCTCTTCCGGGTCCAGTTTTTCGGACATGGCCGTATATCCGGTAAGATCGGAGAAGATGACGGTGACATGCTTGCGTTCACTTGCGAGGGGGGCAAAATCGCTGGAGAATTTTTTTGTAGAAGGGTGAGCTTCCAGGTTCTCAGCCTCTGATTTTTGCTCGGAAATTTCTTTTGCAGGTATTAAATTATGACCGCACTCGCCGCAAAAGTTAAAATTTAACGGGTTTGGCGAATTACAACCTGCACAAAGCCTTTCCAATTTAGCACCACATTCGCCACAAAAATTAATTCCTGTTGGATTCTCAAACTGACACTCCGGGCATTGCATTTGGTGCCCTCCACTTATAGGTTAAGCAGTTTGAATATTGTTGAAGTTGGGTAGGATAGTGAAATAGAAATATCGTAAACATGGCTTTGTGTCAAATTAAAGGATTTACTCTTCTGAGTAAGGATTTCAAACAATTACTACCTCAATTTTCGCACAACAATCATCGCGCCAAGTCAATTGCGGCAACTAGATCCCAATCTTGCCTAAGGGCTATTTGTGTGCAAAATTCAGGTACAAAACAAACTTGAATTCGTAGAATCATGGATGTATGTATTATTGCAAACTTTGAAATCACTTCCAATATTTCGGATCACGGAGATTCTATGACTGGAGCAAATAATTCCCTAATAGACGACTCAACGGATGAACGTGACTCAATGAAGGGGTGGGTGGCGGTTGCCTGTGCTTTTGTTTCGATGTTTATCTGCTTCGGCGTGGTTTATAGTTTCGGTGCATTTTTTGACCCCATGTCTTTAGAATTCGACACCAGCAGTAGTGCGACTTCAGCCATATTTTCGATTACCGCATTCATTTTTTTTACCGGAGGTATTTTCAGCGGCATGGCCGCCGATCGTTTTGGGCCTAAGCCGGTCCTTGTTTTCGGCGGCCTGACCATGGGGTGCGGCCTTTATTTAACCTCGCTGGTCAACTGCTTATGGGTGGGCTATATTACCTATGGATTAGGAGTCGGCGTCGGCGTTGCCTGTGGCTATGTGCCGATGCTGGCGGTCGTTGGCGCATGGTTTGAAAAGCGCCGGGCTGCAGCCCTGGGGGTTGCCGTCACGGGCGTCGGCCTCGGAACACTGGTAGTCGCCCCGCTTGCCGCCGCCTTAATCACCCATTTCGGGTGGCGTCAGACTTATGTCATATTTGGAGTCTGTAGTGTTGTCGGGTTAATTTTGTGCGGTTATTTAACACCGCGATCGCCGGTGCCGGCCGGGCAAAAGTCGGGAATGCACCTGAGAGAATTGGTGAAATTGCCTGTCTTCGGGTACATGTATTTTGCCGGATTTTTCATCACACTGGCACTTTTTGTTCCCTTTGTATTTCTGGTATCCTACGCCAGAGCCCAAGGTGTCGATGAGGTCGCTGCCGCCTCCCTTATTGGTATTATCGGAGGTACCAGTATCGGTGGTCGCCTTGGATTTGGTGCCTTGGGAGACAAAATCAGCCGGATGCGTCTTTATCAGTCGACCTTTTTGATCGTTGCTGCTAGTTTTCTGATTTGGCTGTTCTCATCTCATTCCTTCACCCAGATGATCGTATATGCGGTATTGCTGGGTGGTGGTTATGGCGGTTTTATTGTTCTTTCGCCGGCGGTAACGGCAGAAATATTCGGTCTCAACGGCCTGGGTACCATTTTGGGAGCGACCTATACGGCTGCGGGAATCGGTGGATTGCTGGGCCCGACACTGGCCGGCTATTTGATCGATAAAACCGGAAACTATAACACGGCGATCATTGCCGCTATGATATTTGCTTTTATCGGCTTTTTATTGTTGATTCCGGTCGGTCGCTATTTAAAGAAACGGGAATAAAGATGGCGGTCTTCCCGCATTCCGCATTCGATTCGACTCAGTTCGTCGCAGGCCGCATTCCACTTTCCGAATTCGAAACTCTGTCTTCTGACCTCCGTCTTCTGTCCTGTGTTTATATTTGATGTAGTTTAATCGATTCAATACTTTCGTAATGAGCGAAATCTTTATCAGTGGTAAAGATTGGGACGTCTAATCGCTTCGCAACAGCGCATATTAAAAGATCAATCTGAGATCCTTGAATCCCCCTTTTTCGGCACTTGTTACAAAGTTCAGCCGCCAACTCATAATCTGTGTCCAATATAGATGTGTTATCAAAATAAGACAGTTTTTCTTTGAGATCGTGAAATTTTTTAAGATCACTATAACCTGAGAGAATCTCTTGCCGGATCGGGCCAATTATTACCGCTCTTTGATCTTTAATGAGTGCGGTTAGCTCATTAATTTCAGCTTGATATTTTTTATTTCGAGTTCGTAAAGCATAAGACCAAATTGATTACACAAATAGAGGTTTGTCAAGAAGCGGTGTTTATCTGGAGGTTTATAAGTTATATTAGCTGGTGTAATTTCTGTTAATCTCGCTAAGGCGGATTCGGGAAAACAATTCTTGACATTTGTACTTTGTATACCGTATACAGTATTCGTTGTTCTAACTGTTCAGCGATTCAACAAATCGTTTATACCCGGATAGGGGAATAACTCATTTTTTAAACCACCCATCCAATCAATTTTCAATCATTTAAAATATCCGAACTCATCTGATTAATGGAGCAACTAAATGGAATTATTTGAAAATTTTACAATTTTATCCCTTGAACAGGCCACCGTCTTACCCTATTTGACCTATCGACTGGCCCAGGACGGCATGAATGTAATTCGGTTGGAGCATCCGGTTTATGGCGATCCCAACCGCATGATCGGGGAGAATGTTCTGTCAGAAGAGCGTATGAACGCTTATTATTTGTGCATCAATGCCGGCAAAAAAGACCTGACCCTGAATCTGGCCGAGGAAGAAGGGCAAAAAATTTTCCACACGCTTATCCGGGAGTTGAAAGTGGATATATTTGCCACCAATCAGCTGCCCAGGAATTATGAAAAATTGGGCATCGATTATGATACACTAAAATCATTGAGATCGGACATAATCTGGCTGGGTGTTACCGGGTTTGGGCCTGACAGCAATGAGGCAGCTTACGATCCCATATTACAGGCCCGATCGGGTTTAATGGAATTGACCGGCGAAGGGGACGGAGATCCGCAGGTTCTGGGAATACCCCTGCCGGATATGGGAACCAGCGAACATGCCTACGGACTGGTGATGAAAGCGCTTTTCAAGCGCCAGGCAACCGGTGAAGGAAGCCGGATTGACATGGCCATGTTCGAATCTACCGTATCCTGGCTTACCGTGCCCATTACATTGACTGACAGCTTCGCTAAAACCATTACCCGGCGCGGTAACACCCACGAGTTTTTCTGTCCGGTTTCCGTATATCAAACCAGCAATGGTTATGTATATCTTGCGGTCGGAAACGATCGCCAGTGGAAAACCATGATCTCCCAGGAGATGTTTAAAGCACTGGATAAACCAGAATTTGAGAAAAATGCCGGCCGGATCGGGAATGTCAGGGATCTAAACGCCGCCATTAATGAAATAACCCGCAATTATACTACCGAAGAACTGATCGAATTATTTACTTCCATTACGGTTCCAATCAGCAAAATCAATACGGTCGCCGAAGTGGTCTCTGATCCACTGGTTGCAAAAAGACTATTGTATGCCCGGGATCCGGTCTCCGGCACCCGCATTACCCTGGCACCGCCGCCGAATATGACCCCGTTTCTAACCGCGGCGCAACAGCAGTTATCATTTCCGCCCCGTTTCGGAGAGAACAACCAGCAAATTTACGGCGGAACGCTCGGTTATACTGGCGACGAGCTTGCCCGGCTCAAGGAGAAAGGAATCATTTAGACCATTAATTGAAAAATGAAGATTGCAGATTGAATATTTATGGTCCGCCTCCGGCGGATCAATTATAAAAAAGACCACTATAAAAACGATAGAGCGAAGCGACTTCCACAATTATTCAATTTACAATATTCAATAGTCAATTCCGGCTTTGCCGGACAAGGAAGGGTAATGAGGAAAAAGGCTGAATTAAAAGGGTTTGACCCCGGGCCGCTGCAGGCATTGCAGGAGCGCAAACCTCTCGGGCAGCATGTTTTCGACAACCTGAAACAGGCGATAATCAGAGGCAAAATTGCTCCGGGTGAGTGGCTGGTTGAAAGCCACATTGCCGGGATGCTGGGAATCAGTCGTACGCCGGTTAGAGAGGCGATCCACAAACTGGAGCGTGAAAGACTCATAGAGCGGCAGCCGCGGGGGGGATTTACCGTTCTGGGATTGAATCGGGGTGACATCGAAGAGACTTTCGGCATTCGAAGTGTTCTGGAAGGATATGCCGCCAGATTGGCAACGCTAAAGCATAAACCCAAAGAACTTAAAGCGCTTGAAAAAAAAATTGAGGAATACAAGCATGCCCTGGTTGAAAAACAAATGGAAGCCTTACCGGAGATCAATACGGAGTTTCACGAATTGCTCTATGATCTCAGCAAAAGCCCCAGGTTGATTCACATGATCAATGGGCTCAGAGATCAGATTTTTCGATTTAGACAAATGATATTAAGAAACGACAAATTCGCCATCATCAGTAATGAAGACCACATACAGATGCTTAAGTCAATGCGCAAACGTGATGCGGAAAAAGTCGAAAGCCTGGTCAGAGAACACATATTGAGAGGGCGGGATGCAGTCCTGAAGGAGTTTGGCAAATGACAGCAAAGAATATCAAAATTCTTATCGGTAAACCGGGATTGGATGGACATGACCGCGGGGCCAAAATTATCGCTCTGGCCCTGCGAGACGCCGGAATGGAGGTCTTATACACCGGACTCCATCAAACTATCGAAGAAATCGTCAGGATGGCTGTGCAGGAGGCAGTCGATGTTATCGGTTTGAGTATCATGTCCGGTGCACATCTTCCCATTTGCAAAACCCTGTTGAAATTGATGGAAGACCAGGGAATTGAAGATATTCCGGTGGCTGTCGGAGGTGTCATCCCCAAACAGGACATTGCGAAACTTAATGAGCTTGGTATAAAAGGGGTGTTTCCCGGCGGCACCCACTTTGATGAAATCATTGCGGGAATAAAAGAAATTGGAATTTAGCTCCTAAGCTCGTCAGTTCTTAAGTTCTTGAGCCGTGAGCTTGTAAGATCAAGAGTTGGTAAGCTCGTAAGCCCGCAAGCCATCAACTGTTAGGTTTAAAACGATTTATTCATTTTTGACACTTAAGAGCTTATCAACCTAACAACTCACGAGCTCTAATTTTATCATTGTCTGCGATTTGAAAAAAAATACAATATAATACAACATAAAAAGTTTTGAGGTATATCATGGGTGTCGCAAAATATGTTAAAAATGAAAAAGATGCTATTGATGAAGTGATTTATCAATCCGGCATCCGTGTAAAACCGGCCTATACACCGCAAGACCTGGATGAAGTTGGATTCGATTACGAGCAGGATCTTGGTGATCCCGGACAGTATCCCTTCACCCGTAGTTTACATCCCCAGGGTTATCGTTCCAGAGCCTGGACCACCCGTCAGTACACTGGCTTCGGTACACCCCAGGAAAGCAACAAGCGCTTCAAGCTGATGATCTCCCACGGGCAAACCGGGTTGAATGTGGCTTTTGATCTGCCGACCCAGATGGGCTATGATTCCGATGATCCCAAAGCGCTGGGAGAAGTTGGACGCGTCGGAATGGCCATAGATTCGCTGCGTGATTTCGAGACCGCTTTTGAGGGCATCCCACTGGATCGGATTGGTTCCGGGCTAACCATCAATGCGGTTGCATCCATCATGTTGGCCATGTATCAGGCCATGGCCGAGAAATTTGGGTATCCTAAAGAAAAAATCAGTGCCACGCCCCAAAATGATATTCTCAAAGAAATGATCGGACGCGGGGCCTGGATTTACCCCGTGGAAGAGGCAGTTCGTCTGGTGGGCGACAGCATAGAATATTCCGTCAAGGAAATGCCGCGCTGTAATCCGGTCAGTATCTGCGGATATCACATACGAGAATCGGGTGCGACGCCAGCCCAGGAAATAGCCTGTGCCTTTGAAATTGCCAAGGCTTATATGGACAACGTAATCGCGCGGGGCATGCAGGCCGAGGAGTTTGTCGGACGCTTTTCATTCAACCTGAATGTATTCGGCAACCTGTGGGAACAAATCGCCAAATTCAGGGCCGCCCGCAAACTATGGGCCAGGATGCTGCGGGAAGATTATGGCGTGCAGGACAAGAAAAAATTATTCTTAAGAGGTCTTTTCGGCGGCGGCGGCAGTGGCCTCACCAAGGAACAGCCTGAAAACAACATCATGCGCGGTGCCTTCTATGCCCTGGGTGCCGCCCTGAGCGGGGCCCAGACCACGGCTCTGTGCTCATTTGACGAAGCCTATACCATCCCCACGCCGCGTGCAGCGTTGCTGTCACTGCGCACGCTCGAAATTCTGATGGATGAAGTCGGTTTGCGTGACACCGTGGACCCGCTGGCCGGTTCTTATTTCATCGAGACGCTGACCAAGCAAATGGAAGCGAAAATTCTTGATGAAATGAAACAGATCCAGGAGATCGGAGGAATGGTGCACGCGGTATCCACCGGTTTCATTCAACGCAAAGTCGCCCGGCAGGCCTATGAGTATGAAAAAGGAATTCAGAATGGGGAATACATTAAGGTCGGCGTCAACAAATACGCCGATGAAACTGAAGACCCAACTGATGTCGATCTGCATGAATACGATGAATCATGGGTTGACCAGCAAATTGAAAGTCTCAAAGAGCTACGGCGGACCCGTGACAATCGCGAGGTTACCCGAACCCTGCAGGAACTGGAACAGGGAACCCGTGCCGGCAAAAATGTCATGCCGTTGCTGGTGGAATGCTGCAGGGCCTATGCAACCGTGGGTGAGATGGCCGGTGTATTCCGGAATCTTTTTGGTGAGTGGGAAGAACCGAGCCTCTTTTGAAGTGGGAAGTTGGAATGCGGAAGTCGGAATAGAAAGGAAGTGGGAAGGCGGAATGCGGAAGTCGAAATAGAAAAGAAGTGGGAAAGTGGAATGCGGAAGTGGGAATATTGAGGTCGAAATGCTGGATGGGTAAGTGACTAAGGGCTCACTCAAAAATAACTTCACATTTTATACGCCGATGCATCCCGTCTGGCTGCGTTGCGAAAGCCCGGAATATCTCGATATTCCTATGCTTTCGCGCCTTGCCAGACGGGCGCCTCAACACCTAAAATTGTGAATTTATTTCTTCGTGAACCCTAAGGATAAAGATCTTAAAGAGAGAACCAAACAGTTTGCGCTTAAGATTATTCGATTAGTGGCGTCGCTTCCTCGTACACGGGAAGCAGATATTATCGGGAGACAATTACTAAAGGCAGGGACATCAGTTGGCGCAAATTATAGGGAATCTAATCGGTCCAGGTCAAAGGCAGAATTTAGAGCAAAAATCGGCATCGTCGAGCAAGAGGCTGATGAATCACTTTACTGGTTGGAACTATTAGAGGATTCAGGAATAGAGAAGGGCGCATTGCTAGAAGAATTGCTTGTAGAAGCGGATGAGTTGGTCGCAATTTTTACTACAATCGGAAAAAAATCCAAATTAAATTCCGACTTTATCCATTTTCCGACTTCCGCATTCCGACTTCCGCATTCTGTATGAGATTGACTTCAAGCCGGTGCGCCGGGAATGCTAAAAAGGAGAAGTTCGTGAGTGATGGCAGATACAGATTGGGTTGTGACATCGGCGGGACGTTTACGGATTTTGTTCTGGTAAACGACGGTACCGGGGAATTCCAGATTAATAAATGCTTGACGACACCGGGCGACCCGTCGGACGCGGTGGAGGCGGGCATCCGTGAGATGCTGGAGCGCACACCCGGTTTTATGCCGGAGATCGATGAAATCATTCATGGTACGACCCTGGTGATTAACGCCATCATTGAAAGAAAAGGTGCTAAAACAGGTTTGATTACGACCAGGGGGTTTCGGGATGTGCTGGAACTCGGTCGGGAGCTTCGATACGATGCCTATGACATTTTCGCCGAGTATCCGCTGCCCCTGGTACCCCGATCACTGCGGCATGAGGTGGCCGAACGCATAACCAGCGACGGGCGGGTGATCTCGGAATTGGATGGGCCGGAAGTGCAAAAGGTGCTGTCCGAATTGCTGGATATAGGGATTGAATCTTTGGCGGTTTGTCTGATTAACTCTTATGAAAATCCGGTTCACGAGAAGATGATCAAAGCTATTGTCCATCAAGCGGCGCCCGAGCTTTCTTTATCCACCTCCTTTGAAGTCTTGCCCCAGATACGCGAATATGAAAGAACCTGCACAACCGCGACCAATGCCTACGTCAAGCCCATTACGGCCAAATACCTGGCCAAACTTTCTTCGCGCCTGGAATCACTTGGATTTAAAGGGAAGCTGTTTATCATGCTTTCCAGCGGCGGCATTACTTCGGTTGAAACCGCCCGTCAGTTTCCAGTCAGAATCATCGAGTCCGGGCCCACCGCGGCCGTTATTGCTTCCCAGCACTACGGCCGGATGTTTGAGATTAAAGACATGTTTTGTTTTGATATGGGGGGAACCACAGCGAAATCCTGCCTGATTCAAAAAGGCCAGGCCGGACTGGTTTCCACCTTTGAGGTCGGGCGCGTACAGCGCTTTAAAAAGGGCAGTGGCCTGCCGATACAGGTCCCGGTGGTTGATTTAATGGAAATCGGGGCCGGTGGCGGCAGCATTGCCAAGATGAGCAAAATGGGTTTGTTGCAGGTGGGGCCGGAAAGTGCCGGTGCCGATCCCGGGCCGGCTTGCTATGGTCGCGGCGGTAAAAACCCCACGGTGACCGATGCGGATCTTGTATTGGGCTACCTGGATCCCGATTATTTTCTGGGTGGTACAATGCCCCTGAACAAGTCAGCTTCCGAGAAAGCCATCGCAGATAAGGTCGCCCGGCCCCTTGGTACATCACCCGTGGAGGCAGCATTTGGTATTTATGATCTGATCAACGAAACCATGGCGGCCGCGGCTAAAACCCATATCGCCGAAAAAGGCGGTAATCCGAACATTGTAACCATATCCGCCTTTGGCGGCGCGGGGCCGGTTCATGCCTACGGCCTGGCCAGGAAGATCCGTGCG